>Ga0154551_1115_pt1 | contig 111132 bp, 73 predicted proteins | sample RifGroF2_FD_105694 | JGI IMG/M metagenome (GOLD analysis project Ga0154551, IMG submission 105694) | Bacteroidetes bacterium GWF2_35_48
AGCAGTACATATACTAATGCAGCTCTCTCGGATGCAGATGGAATTTATTGTGTGCTAACATCTGATGAAACCTGCGCAACAGGAAGTCCTGCCACATCAAACACTGTTGCAATGACTGTCAGCCCGGATGTCCCTGTGCTTCTTGTTACGGATCCAGTGCCTTCATGCAGTATTGCAATTGACATTACAGATGCGGCAATAACATCTGGCAGTTCCTTCATTTTAACTCTATCCTACTGGACTGATGCAGGAGCAACAATTCCGGTCAGTAACCCAAATGCGATAACAATATCCGGCACTTATTACATTGTTGCAGAAAATGGCTGTGGAAGCGATACAGCAGATGTAAATGTATATTATAATACTTCTGCTCCATCCCTTGTTATTAACAACCCCGATCCTGTTTGCAATGCTCTTGTTGATATAACAGCAGCAGAAGTAACCGCTGGAAGCAATGGTATTGTTTCTATTTCTTACTGGACAGATGCCGGTGCGCTTAATCCGCTTGTAAATCCTGATTCTATTAATTTGTCAGGCACATATTACATACAGGCAAGTAATGGATGCGGAACAGACATTGAAGCAGTGAATGTAACTATAACTACAGGATTACCCTTACTTACCATTAACAACCCTGCTCCAGTATGCGCCCCATTATTTGTTGACTTAACAGACCCTGCTGTAACAAGCGGAAGCACACAAATCGGAACATTGAGTTATTGGGCAAACAGTACTTTAAATATTCCCTTAAACAACCCTGATAGTGTTACAATAAGCGGTATTTATTATGTTCTGGCAAGCAATACCTGTGGAACAGATACTATGCCTGTAGCTGTATATGTATTCCCATCCGCGCCAGAATTAGTTATTACGTTACCTGCCACAGTTTGTTCTCCATCACTGGTTGATTTAACAGCAGATACCATTATTTCAGGAAGTACAGGAATATATTCCATATCTTATTGGATGGATGCAGGTGCAACAGTTCCTTTGGCAAATCCACAAGCTGTTTCACAAAGCGGAATATATTACATACAAGCTACAAATACATGCGGAACAGATATTGAATCTGTAACAGTAAATATCAGCACAGCGCCACCGGTTCTCACTATACATAATCCAGGTGTTGTTTGCTCAGGGGGGTCAATAAATCTCACTTCTTCAGTTATTACTTCGGGTAGTTCAAATGTATTGGAGTTAAGTTACTGGATGGATAATTCAGCTTTAGTCCCACTAACGAATCCCTCAAATGTAACATCTGATGGAACATATTTTATCATGGCATGGAATGGCTGTGGCAGCGATATTCAGCCGGTACAGGTAATGGTGTCAACAGTAATACAAATTACAGCTACTATAGGCAATGAAACCTGCGAAAGTGGAAGTGATGGCAGATTGGTACTTGTTGTTACCGGAGGTACTGCACCCTATTTATATACATGGAGCAATGGAGAAACTACTGCAACAATCAGCTCTCTCGCATCAGGCGCATATACAGTAACCGTAACAGACGAATCGAATTGCAGCGAAACTGAACCATTCACTATTGACGCATCAACAGTTCCCTGTAATGAATTGTTTATTCCCACTATATTCACACCTGACGGCAATGGAGAAAATGATGTTTTATATGCACGAGGCAAACGAATAGTAGAACTCGACATGATGATTTTTGACCGCATCGGAAACAAAGTTTTTGAAACAAAAGACAAAAATATAGGCTGGGATGGCAATTATAAAGACAAGCCTTTAAACTCTGCTGTTTTTGTGTATTACGTAAAAGCTATATTTGAAAATGGAGAAGTGATTGAGAAAAAAGGAGATGTTACATTGATTAGATAAAGTCAAACCGGGGCTTCGGCTCCGCTCAGCCACCGGTTGGGTGTCGCTCAGCCACCGATTTGAATGTGTCAGCAATAACCTGCGAGGTCTCTGTTGGCACGTGGGGTGCGTCCTCGGAGGTTTGAGCGATATAGTAAAGAATAAAAATATTAAAAAAAATCACATATATGAAACAAATAATAACCAGTCTGTTTTTGCTAATGGCTATACTATCGCAGGCGCAGGACTTTCATTTTTCACAGTTTAATACCATCCCCTTAGCTTTAAATCCTGCATTAACAGGTACTTTGAAAGGCGATCAGCGGGCTATTTTAAATTACAGAAGCCAGTGGGGAAGCGTTGCATATCCGTATGAAACAGCCTCTTTGTCTTTTGATGCGGGATTATTTAAAAATAAATTAAAAACAGGATTTTTGGGAGTAGGATTATTTGTGTTAAATGATAAAGCCGGAATCACGCAACTTACAACAAACATTGTTAGTTTATCGGTAGCCTATCATGCAAAAATATCGAGGGAGCATTATCTTACTGCTGGCATATCTTCGGGAATCATTCATAAAAATATTTCAACCGGAAATCTTACATGGGATAATCAATTTGACGGCAATGCATACAATGCCTCTCTCGCTCCCGGAGAAGCATTCGATTTTAACAGTTTTATTTTGGGAGATTTCAGCACAGGTATAGCATGGTCGTATTATTCCGTAATATTTGACGAGTCGAAAAACAAAGGAGTCCATTCACAGCTTGGTGTTTCATGGCTACATGCAAATAAGCCGGATTTAAAATTTTATAGCAAAGAGCAAATGTACTCCAGATACGCGGTGTATGGCAAAGCATCTTTTGGCATAGGAATGTCGGGTGTTGCAATAATTCCTTCGGGCTATTTTACGAATCAGGGTCCGGCAAATGAGCTTGTAGCGGGCACTTCTGTTCGTTATGTGCCCAGAGAAAATAGAAGCGTGTATTCCAAAGTGAAAGGTTCTGCAGTATCATTAGGTTTTTATTACAGAAATCAGGATGCCGTAATTTTCTCTGTCGGTCTTGAGACCGGTCGTTTTGCCATGACATTTTCGTATGATATCAATATCTCTGATTTAAAAATTGCCACCAATAAAAACGGTGCTTTTGAAATTAGTTTGAGATATACAAATCCAAATCCTTTTATGAATAGGGGGAGTAGTTTGTTGTAGGGGGTTTACTGGTTAACTGCTCTAAATTTGAATCCACATAGAAAAACCTAATTTTTATTTTCCCGAATATTACACTGATTATGCAGAGCTTGATGCGCTTTCGCAGAATCAAATTGCTGAAAATATTTCACGTTTTTTAGCTCTTCATAACTCATTCTTTTGTATACATTCATCTTTACATTTTTTTTACAAAGTTGCATTGGATTTCTGAATTCAGGCTCGCAATGCAAAAATATCAAAGCGAACATTCCCTTCCACAAAATTGTCAGTATATATGCCATGCTGACATTTTTTGTTTATATTTTATAATAGAATACGTCAATTTTTGTCAGAGTTATGACAAAATTTAATTTTTCCCATCAAATATTATATCCTATAAATCAATGATTTGTCGCTAATCAATTAACTTTTCTTATCTTTTTGGCACAGATTATGACAAAGCCCAAGAGCGTTTAAAAAATGTTAAACCTTAATTAATATAAATTATGAGCAAAGTAAAAATTAAACCCCTGGCAGACCGGGTTCTGGTTGAACCACAGGAAGCAGAAATGAAAACCGCAAGCGGTATTTACATCCCCGACACAGCAAAAGAAAAACCCTTAAAAGGAAAAGTTATTGCTGTTGGAGGTGGTACAAAAGATGAAAAAATGGAAGTTGCTGTTAACGACATTGTGTTGTATGGTAAATATGCCGGCACTGAATTATCCATTGAAGGAAAAGATTATCTTATCATGAGACAATCAGATATCCTAGCTATTGTGTAACAATATTATTTATTCAAAATAATTCATAATTCATAATTCTAAATTCGTAATTCTAAATTCTAAAGTATATGGCATCAAAAGAAATTAAATACAATCTCGAAGCTCGCGACCTCTTAAAAAAAGGTGTTGACGCTTTGGCAAATGCAGTAAAAGTTACATTAGGACCCAAAGGTCGCAATGTTATTATTGAAAAAAAATACGGCGCACCACAAGTAACTAAAGATGGTGTTACTGTAGCAAAAGAAATTGAACTGGCTGATGCAAATGAAAACGTTGGCGCACAAATGGTAAAAGAAGTTGCTTCTAAAACGGCTGATAAAGCAGGAGACGGAACAACAACTGCAACTGTTCTTGCACAATCAATCATTACCGTTGGTTTAAAAAATGTAACTGCCGGCGCAAATCCAATGGATTTAAAACGCGGTATTGACAAAGCTGTTGAAGCTGTTATTGAGCATCTCAACAAACAGAAAAAAGCTGTTAAAACCGACAACATTATTAAAAAAGCAGAAGTTCTTTTCAAAGAAGAAACTACTGAAGTAAGCGTTGCAGAAAAACATAAAATTTTACATGATATTATTGTAAAAGATGAGATTTCACAGGTTGGTTCCATCTCTGCAAATAATGACGTTGAAATAGGCGTAATGTTATCTTATGCTATGTCAAAAGTTGGACAGGAAGGCGTTATTACGGTTGAAGAAGCAAAAGGAATTAAAACCCATGTTGAAACCGTAGAAGGTATGAAATTCGACAGAGGATATATTTCTCCTTATTTCGTTACCAACACAGAAAAAATGGAAACGGTTTTAGAAAACCCCTATATTCTGATTTTTGATAAAAAAGTTTCTGCCATGAAAGATTTGCTTCCATTACTTGAAGCATCTGTTCAGACAGGTCGTCCGCTGTTAATCATTGCAGAAGATGTAGACGGAGAAGCTCTCGCAACTTTAGTTGTAAATAAATTAAGAGGCTCTCTGAAAATCGCTGCTGTAAAAGCTCCGGGCTTTGGCGACAGAAGAAAAGAAATGCTTCAGGATATTGCTATTCTTACAGGTGGCACATTCATTACTGAAGACATGGGTTACAAGCTCGAAAACACAACGCTTGAAATGTTAGGTCAGGCAGAAAAAGTTGTGATTGACAAAGACAATACAACCATTGTTAATGGTAAAGGAAAAAAAGCAGAAATCACAGGAAGAGTAAATCAGATCAAATCACAGATTGAAGCAACAAAATCTGATTATGATAAAGAAAAACTTCAGGAACGTCTTGCGAAACTTGCTGGTGGTGTAGCTGTTCTTTATATCGGCGCTGCAACAGAACTTGAAATGAAAGAAAAGAAAGACCGCGTTGACGATGCATTGAATGCTACAAAAGCTGCGATTGAAGAAGGTATTATCCCCGGTGGTGGTGTTGGTTACGTAAGAGCAATTGAAGCGCTCGAAAAACTGAAAGGCTCTAATGAAGATGAAACAACAGGTATCCAAATTATAAAACGCGCACTCGAAGAACCGCTTCGTCAGATTGTTGAAAATGCAGGTCTCGAAGGCTCTGTTGTTGTTCAGAAAATCAAAGAAGGCAAAGACGATTTCGGATACAATGCAAGCACAGACAAATACGAACCTCTCTACAAAGCTGGTGTTATTGACCCAACCAAAGTTGCTCGTATAGCACTTGAAAATGCAGCGTCTATTGCAGGAATGTTCTTAACAACAGAATGTGTTATTGTTGAGAAAAAAGAAGATGCTCCTGCAATGCCAATGGGTAATCCGGGCATGGGCGGCATGGGTGGCATGATGTAACAGAATAACCCTTATCCATATTGTAAAACCGAATAAAGAGGTGCATTTTGACAAGCTCAATGTCCCTTTTATTCGGTTTTTTTATTTAAACCAAACGACATCGCAAATTAAAAAATTTGATTTTTCGTTGGTATTTATATATTTTTGTAAAAAGAATTTTTTATGAATAATTCTATTGTAACAATAGACCCCGATATACAAAGCGGAATCCCTGTCTTTACAGGCACCCGTGTACCTATAAAAAGTTTTTTTGATTATATCTCTACTGGAGAAAGCATAGAAACTTATTTACAAGACTATCCATACGTGAATAAAGAGCAAATATATTCTTTGATTGCTTTTTTAGGGAACTGGTTTGAAAAATCAACTCATACTTTTCTAAATGAAAATCCTGCTTGACGAAAATCTACCAGTTAAACTTAAATTCAACCTGACAGAATTTGATACTTATACTGTCAGAGATATGTCTTGGAATAGCTATAAAAACGGAGCTCTATTAAAAGCAGCGGTAGAAAACGAATTTATTTGTTTTATCACATCCGATAAAAATATACAGTTTCAACATAAACTATCTGAACTTAACTTATCTTTTATAATTTTAAATATTAAACTTCTTAAGTGGGAGTACATTGAACCGTTAGTGGAGAAATTAAAAGAGACTATCAAAACAGCAGAAATCGGGAAAATTTATTCAATACACAATTAGCTTCTTTTATTAACTGATGTTACGCATATTTTGTTTTTGACACGAATTACACTAATTACACTAATTCTTTGATGCTACGTAGGGTCTGCTAAAAAAAGTTTGTCGTGCCAAACATAAACAAGTGAAAACTAATTGTTCATCCATATTTTTTATCGTTATAATTCGTAAAATTCGTGTCTTTCATTTTTTGCGTAACGTAAATTATTAAAACAAAATAATAAACCTCAAACAATAAAAAAAAAAACTCCTCGTTTTTGATATTGTTTAAATAAAACTTCTATTGTAAATATCTACCCATTTTCATCTTTTTAGCTGAAAAATCAATTCTCAGATTTATCGTTTTTTATTAACTTAAACCATTTAGTATGAAAACATGGGTTTTATCTGTTTTGTTAGGAGTCATCGCAACTTCTTTTTCAAAGGCACAAACAACAACATCTGTCCTTTCTGAAGGAAACTGGTACAAAATTGCAGTAACTGAAACCGGGATTTATAAAATATCCTTTTCATACCTGCAAACTTTAGGCATTAATCCCGCAAGCATTAATCCGCAACACATAAAATTATTTGGAAATGGTCCCGGAATGCTGCCCGAATTAAACTCCGCAAGCAGACCCGATGATCTCAATGAAATTTCAATAAAAGTTATTGGAGAAAACGATGGTGTTTTTGATGCAGATGACTACATCCTTTTTTATGGAGAATCGCCTGTGAAATGGAAACACGACACAATAGTAGATAAATTTGAACATACTGTAAATCTTTATGCAGACAACACTTGTTATTTTTTGACCATTGATACTGATTCCGGCAAAAGAATTACAGAAAGAGCTTCTTCAACACTTACACCTACACACACTGTTACGAGCTTTGATGATTACTGGTATCACGAAACAGAATTGTATAATTTCATTAAATCAGGAAAAAGCTGGTTCGGTGAAAAATTTAAGACCACACTGAGTTATACGTTCCCTGTTAATTTTCCAAATATTGTTACAAGCAGTCCTGTTAAGCTGTATGCTAGACTTGCAGCACGTTCAGCAAGTCCAACTCAATTTACTTTTTCTTCTAATTCACAAAATATTTTAACAGTAAATGTACCCGCTGTAAATATTGATAGTTATACCAATTCGTATGCAGCTTCAGCAAGCGGGAGTATCAGTTACACCTCTTTTTCAAACTCCATTGATTTAAACATTGCATATTCTCCAAGCGATACATCATCCACTGGATGGCTCGACTATATAACATTAAATGCAAGGAGAAATTTAAATTTTACCGGCTCTCAAATGAAATTCAGAGACACACAAAGCGTTGGTACGGGCAATGTTTCAAGATTTACAATTACTGATATTTCTTCAAACATAGAAATTTGGGATGTTACAAACAAACAGGAAATTTATTCACAACAGGAACAGACCCCTGTTATTAATGGAACATTTTCATTTTGTGTTCCTACAGATTCATTAAAAGAATTTATTGCTTTTGATAATTCTGCATATCTGACACCTCAGTATATTGGCACTGTTCCAAACCAAAATCTTCACGGATTACCGGGCACAAATCTATTGATAATTACACCGCAACTATTTTTAAACGAAGCAACACAACTTGCAAATCATCACATTTCTCACGATAATATTTCAACGCATGTTATAACAACAGAACAAATTTACAATGAATTTTCATCGGGAGTACAAGACGTGACGGCCATCCGCGATTTTGCAAGATTTATTTATACAAAAGGAAGCGAGACAACAGATTCTTTGCGGTTTGTTCTTTTATTCGGAGATGCTTCGTATGATTATAAAAACAGAATTTTGGGAAATACGAATTTTGTTCCCTCCTTTCAAAGTTTAAATTCTTTTGATCCGACACAAAATTATACAACCGATGATTTTTTCACCTTGCTTGATGCTAATGAAGGAACAGTATCAGGACAAGAAACAATGGATATTGGTATTGGCAGAATCCCTGTGAAGACCCAACCCGAAGCGCAAAATGCAGTTACTAAAATTATAAATTATTCTACAAATCAAAATGCAACCGGAAACTGGCGTACTGATGTCTGTTTTATTGCAGACGATGCGGAAGATGTTACCAGCCATCAAACACAGGCAGAATATCTGGCAGATGAATTTGACACACTTAATCCATGTTTTAATATTAATAAAATTTATCTTGATGATTTTAATCAGGTAACAAATGGAACTGAAGCAAGCTACCCTGATGCAACAACTGCTATTAATAATCAGGTTCAGGAAGGAGCATTAATCGTAAACTATACAGGTCATGGTAATGAATACAGACTATCTCACGAAAATGTTCTTACAATACCGGATATTCAATCCTGGCAAAACGCAAGCAAACTTCCTTTATTTATAACGGCTACCAGTCAATTCGGAAGGTTTGACAACCCGGAATTTTTATCAGCAGGAGAACATCTTGTTTTGCATACAAACGGTGGAGGAATTGGATTATTGACACAAACAAGACTGACGTATTCTACTCCGAATTTCTTGTTAAACCAAAGCATTTTAAAACATTTATCAAATTATAATCATACGCTGGGAGATGTTATTCGTTTGGCAAAAAACGACCCTGTTACCGGAGCATCACTAAACAAAAGAATGTTTATTCTGTTTGGTGATCCGGCGATGAAGCTCACCGCCCCGAAATTTGAAGTTTTTACAACACATATTAATGGCGTAGATGTTCAATATCCGCATGATTCTTTGATAAGCGGACAAAATGTAAGTATAAGTGGATTTGTAGCTGATAACAACGGACAAATTCTTACAGGATTTAATGGCGATTTGCATTACAGATTGTACGATGTAGAGCGCATGGATACTACACTCGGCAATGATGGAAATACGCCTTTAATTTTCAATCGGCAGGATAGCGTATTAATCGAAGGTACAAGCAATGTTATTAATGGAGAATTTACGATTAATTTAACAGGACCGGCTTATTCTAATGTTTCGTATGGCAATGCAAGATTAAGCTATTATGCCTCAAACAGCACAGAAGACGCAATGGGCTGCTACGACGATCTTGTGATAGGAAACCCGCTTGCCAGTTCGTCAAATCTCTCAGCGAGCACGATTGAAGCTACGGTATATCCGACAATTGTCAGCGATTACATTCATTGCAACATAAGTGATTCTAAAAATGAAAATGGATGGATTAGCATCACAGACATATCCGGAAGAAATTTATACAACGAGCAATTTAATTTTTCAGAAACTAAATCCATACAAATATCAATGGAGAATTATACAGCCGGAATGTATATTTTAAGCATTAATACAGCCAATGGAAGTGTATCAAAAAAAATTATTAAAAATTGAGTTTGCTTTAAAAACACTTCTGCCACAGATTACGCAGATTTTCGCAGATTCTTGATTCATAAAATCTGTGTAAATCTGTGCAATCTGTGGCAAATAAAAACACTACTTTGTCGAGAAGATTCAAAATATTTTTTCTGATTTCCGGTTTTTCCTTACCTTTAAAGCCTTATTTCATAAAAATGAAATTTATCACATACATAACATTTTTTTCGTTGCTTCTTGCGCTATTTTTTTCATGCAAGAAAGATAACTTTATTACAGACAGCTCTGCAAAACTTGAATTTTCAACAGACACAGTGATGTTCGATACTGTTTTCACAACCATTGGCAGCACAACGCAGCAATTCAAAATCTACAATCGGCATAATGAATTTGTGAAAGTATCTTCCATATATCTTGCAAATGGCAACACCACAAAATTCAGACTCAACATAAACGGCATCCGCGCTACAAAAATCGAAAACGTAGAAATTCCACCCAAAGACAGTCTTTTTATTTTTGTGGAAGTAACCCTTGACCCGAATAACACGAATAATCCACTCGCTATTATTGACTCGATGGTGTGTGTTACAAATGGAAATGTGCAGGATGTAAAGTTAGTCGCTTTCGGACAGGATGTACACCTTATCAAAGGACAAATCATTCAATCGCAAACATGGAACAACGATAAACCTTATCTGGTTTATAATTCCATGCTGGTTGATTCGCTTCATACGCTTACAATTAATGCGGGAACAAAAATTTATTTCCATCGTGGTTCTACGATGTATGTAAAAGGAAATTTGGTTGTGAATGGCACAAAAGACAATCCGGTTATTTTCAGGAACGACCGACTGGAGCATGTTTACGATGATATTCCCAGCCAATGGAATGGAATACTTCTTTTTTCAGGTAGCAATAATAACAACATTGAATATGCAGAAATAAAAAATGCTGTGATTGGCTTGCAGGTTGGCAATATTGAACATTCAGGAGGCGCAATACTTGAATTAAAAAATTCAAAAATTGAGAACAACAGCTACGCAGGCGTGTTTGCCATTGCATCTGATATCAAAGCCTACAATTGTGTTTTTGCAAATGCAGGATATTACACAACTGCAATTATCGCAGGAGGAAGTTATGAATTTTATCACTGCACATTTGCCAATTACTGGACATCTACACGCTCTGAGCCTAGTGTTATTTTATCGAACAATGTAACGATTGGAGAAACCATGTATCTTGGAAATCTCACAAAATCGTATTTCGGAAATTGCATTATCTGGGGAAATAATTCAAATGAAATTGGTTTTTCAAATGAAGAAGGTGTTGATTTCAATTATAAGTTTGACCACTGCGTTCTGAAAATTGATGCAGCAGTAAACACGAGTGATGAAGCCAATTATCTGAATATTTTAAAAAATCAAGATCCAAAATTCAAATCAACATATAAAAATTTTGATTTTCAGTTAGACACGCTCTCTCCGGTAATAGATAAAGGAAATATCTCCATTGTAAACCTGTTTCCGGCGTTTTTAAATACAGATATAAATCAAAATTACAGGAACAATGACGCAGCACCTGATCCGGGAGCTTATGAACGTAAAGAAAATTAAGACACAAAACTTATGAAAAAATACTACTCAATTTTTCTATCAGGATTTTTCTTAATAAGCCTGAATATGTTTTTCTTAAACGGATACGGTCAGAAAAAAGAAACCGAGCCTGATTCACTTTTATTAAATAAAAAGGATGATAACAAAGGGTATTTTCGAATTATGTTCTATAATGTTGAGAATTTATTTGACACAGAAAATGATCCTATTAAAAACGATGATGAATTTCTTCCGGAAGGAGCGCGACACTGGACTCCCGATAAATATAAAGAAAAACTGAAAAACATTGCAAAGGTTATTGTGGCAGTGGGCGGCTGGAATCCTCCTGCAGTAGTAGGATTGTGCGAAATAGAAAACAGAAAAGTTTTGGAAGACCTCACGAAAAAAACACCACTCTCCGAACTTAAATATTCAATCATTCATTACGAGTCTCCCGATTTCAGAGGAATTGACGTAGCCATGCTATACAGAAAAGAAGAGTTCAAACCTGTTTACAGCAGACCCATTCCACTTAATTTTGAAGATGGAAGAAAATCCAGAGATATATTATATGTAAAAGGAATAACGAGCAAAAATGACACTTTGCATATTTTTGTGAATCACTGGCCGTCTAAATACGGTGGCGCAATGGAAACAGAACCGAAACGGTATTTCACTGCTGAAGTGATAAAGAAAACATGCGATTCTATTTTTAATTCAAATCTTTACGCAAACATTATTATTATGGGAGACCTTAATGATACACCTGAAGATGTAAGTGTTCGGGAGAAACTCAAAGCGCATACAAGTTATCATTATTTTGCAAGCACAGAATTATACAATCTTACCTATAACACGCATTACAAATATGGTCTGGGTTCTCATAAATATCAGGGAGAATGGAGTCTGATTGATAATATTATTGTTTCAGGAGCATTGCTGAATAAAAAAAATAAAATTTACACAACCGTTGAAGATGCAAAAGTTTTCAATGCTCCTTTTCTTCTAAAAAAAGATGAAAGAAATGTAGGATTTCAGCCCTTCAGAACCTATATGGGATTTACCTATCAGGGTGGGTTTGCAGATCATCTTCCGGTTTTTCTTGACTTGAGAACAACAGGCGCAGAAAATTAAAATCAATTCCCGTCAACATTCCTTTTCGCCCCATTTATCGCGTATTTCATGCAATAAACCAAAAATTTCATCAGGTTCTTTTGATGTTACCAATTTCAACCGGGTTTCTTTAAAATGAGAAAGTCCTTTGAAATAGAGCGAAAAATGCCTTCTCATTTCAAAAATCCCTTTCATGCCATCTTTCCATTCAAGGCTTCTGCTGAACTGTTCCTCTGCAAGAGCCACTGTTTCATTAACTGTGAGTGGTGGAAGTATTTCTCCGGTATCTAAAAAATGTCGGATTTCTTTAAAAATCCAAGGTCTGCCCACACTTGCTCTTCCTATCATAATTCCATCAACACCATACGTATCGAACATTTGTTTTGCGGTTTGCGCATCCTTGATATCTCCATTTCCTATTATTGGAATTTTTATCCGGGGATTATTTTTTATTTCTCCGATAAGCGTCCAATCAGCACTGCCTTTATACAACTGGCTTCTCGTTCTGCCATGAATAGTGAGTGCCTTTATTCCGGTATCCTGTAGCTGCTCTGCGATTTCTGCTATAATTTTTGATTCTTCATCCCAGCCAAGTCTTGTTTTTACTGTAACCGGCAATTTCACAGCCTTCACAATGGCTTGTGTCATCTCAATCATCAAAGGAATATTTTTTAAAATTCCAGAACCCGCTCCACGGTTTGCAATTTTTTTAACGGGGCAGCCGAAATTAATATCAATAAGTTCGGGACCTGCTTCCTCAGCGCGTTTTGCAGCTTCAACCATCGCATCAATCAGGTGTCCGTAAATCTGAATTCCAATAGGTCTTTCGTAATCATAAATATCAAGCTTCGCCAAACTTTTTTTCGCATCTCGAATCAAACCATCAGAGGAAATAAACTCAGTGTACATTAAATCTGCGCCGAAACGCTTGCATATATAACGAAATGAAGGATCTGTAACATCCTCCATGGGCGCAAGTAAAAGGGGTTTGTCTCTTAATTCTATGTTTCCGATTTTTACCAAAATACAATAAATTTGCTGCAAAGATAATATATCCACCAACATCCGAATTAAAAAATATATCCAACAAAAATCCTATATTTGTACAAATTTTCAATATGGCACACAAAGCAGGTTTTGTAAATATTATAGGCAATCCCAATGCAGGAAAATCAACGCTGATGAATGCGCTGGTTGGGGATAAACTGTCTATTATAACATCCAAAGCTCAAACCACGAGGCACAGGATTCTGGGTATTCTGAACGGCGAAGATTTTCAGGTTGTATTTTCAGATACTCCGGGTATTATAACTCCAAGGTATAAGCTTCAGGAATCCATGATGCGTTTTGTCGGAATCGCATTAACAGATGCAGACATTCTTTTATACGTGGCTGATGTAACAGACAAAATTCAAGTTGATGAAAATATCTCTACCAAAATTCTCAATGCAAAAGTACCTCTGATTATTGCGCTCAATAAAATAGACCTTATTGATAAAGAAATCCTGCTTACGTATAAAAATGAATACAAAGCTCTGTTTCCAGACTCCGAAATATTTGAAATTTCTGCGCTGAACGGAAAAAATATCCCTTCGCTCATGAAAAGAATTTTAGCTTTGCTGCCAGAAAGTGAACCCTATTATCCAAAAGATGAATTAACAGATAAACCCGAGCGCTTTTTTGTTTCAGAAATTATCAGAGAAAAAATTTTACTGTGTTACAGAAATGAAATCCCCTATTGCTCAGAAGTTGTTATTGAAGAATTCAAAGAAGATGATAAGATAATCAGAATCCGCGCTATTATTCACGTTGCAAGAGACTCTCAAAAAGGAATTATTATCGGACATCAGGGAAAAGCTTTGAAAAAAGTAGGCATCACAGCAAGAAAAGATATTGAAAAATTCTTTGGCAAACAGGTGTATCTGGAAACATTCGTGAAGGTTACAAAAGATTGGAGAGATAGTGATAAATTCCTGAAACATTTCGGATATTCACAATAACGCCATGCCCCTTTGCATGGCAACATCGTGCTATGGTGCGATGCTTATATACTAAAAAATATGTCAAATATAGTAGCAATAGTAGGCCGTCCGAATGTTGGAAAATCTACCCTTTTTAATCGGTTAACAAAAACACGCACAGCGATCGTTAATGAAACAGCAGGCGTAACCCGCGACAGGCATTATGGATTTTCTGACTGGAACGGCATTGAATTTTCTGTAATAGATACCGGAGGTTATGTAATAAATTCCGCAGATATTTTTGAGCAGGAAATAAGACGACAAGTAGAATTGGCTATTCAGGAAACAGATGTCATTATTTTTCTCGTTGATGTTGAAAACGGAATTACAGACATGGATATTTCTGTTGCAGGAATGTTACGAAAATCAAATAAAAAAGTACTGCTTGCTGTTAACAAAGTAGACAATCATGAAAGATATCAGGAGATTTCTGAATTCTATTCTTTAGGATTAGGCGAATTTTACAGCATCTCATCCATAAGCGGTTCGGGAACAGGAGAACTTCTTGATGCAGTTGTAGAATCTTTCACAAAAACCAAAAGTGAGGGAGCGTTGGATTTGCCAAAATTTTCAATCATTGGAAGACCCAATGTTGGCAAGTCTTCATTGCTGAATGCGCTTATTGGAGAAGACCGCCACATTGTTACTCCTATTGCAGGAACAACACGCGACTCCATTTTCACACGCTACAATAAATTCAACCATGACTTCTACCTTGTTGATACAGCGGGAATCCGTAAAAAAAGTAAGGTTAGCGAAGACATCGAATTTTACTCGGTGATGCGCGCTATACGTTCCATTGAAAATTCAGATGTTTGCATTTTATTACTTGATGCAACAATGGGCTTCGAGGCACAGGATATGAATATTTTTCAACTGGCAGCATCCAATAACAAAGGGATTGTCGTTGTTGTTAATAAATGGGATTTAGTAGAAAAAGAAACCAATTCACTTAAACAATACGAAGAATATATAAAGAAAAAATTAGCTCCCTTCAATGATGTTCCCTTTGTATTCACATCAGTTATAAACAAGCAGCGCATACACAAGGTACTTGAAGTTGCGATTAAAGTATATGAAAACAGATCTATTCATATCCCAACATCAGAGCTGAATGAATACTTGCTGAAAGTGATAGAAGCCTATCAGCCTCCGTCAATAAAGGGAAAGTTTGTAAAAATAAAGTTTGTAACCCAACTGCCCATGCACTATCCATGCTTTGCATTTTACTGCAATCTGCCACAATATGTAAAAGAACCCTATAAAAGATTCCTTGAAAATAAAATCAGGGAGAAATTTGATTTTACAGGTGTTCCGATAAAAATCTTTATGAGAGGGAAGTAATCAAAAAAGTATTGCATAGAAAAAAGCCACAGGTAAAAAATCTGTGGCTTTTTTGTTAAATTTTAAATTTCATTACTCAATAATAATTTTTCCTCTGAATGATTTTTCGCCTTTTAACTCAATAGTATAAAATCCCGGTAACAAATTTCCTTTATTCAAAACAAAATAATTTCCTGTAATATTTTCTTTTTCATACACTACTTTTCCTGTAATATCTGTAACAAATAAACAGTAGGGCTTGTTTTCAGTATTTGTAAAATAGACAGAAGTTTTTTCATTAAAAGGATTCGGCCAAATAGAAATACCTGAATGATTCGTTTCATTCGCATTAACCACATCAATAATTCCATTGTCTTCTATATTCGAAAGGCTCTGACTGAATGGCCCGGCCATATCTTTTGCATTACCGCTTGCCCAGCAGCTATCGCTTTTCATTACGGCAATTCTGTAATAAAATGCGCCCACCGGCTGATAATCTGTAAACGTTGTCAGGTTGCTTTGTATCGCGCCAATAGGTAACATAAAATCGGGACTTGTACCTCTGTAAATAGTATAAGAAGGAAACGTAAATCCCTCATAATTTTCCCATATTAAATTATAAACTCCGACTCCTGTGTTTACCGTTAAATGCATTGTTTTGTGAGCTTCGCTTAAATCAGATTCATTTCCGCAGGTATCAATAAGAGATATTTTATATCGGTCTGATTGCTGCGCAGGATTTGATTCTGTATCAATATACATCGTCATTGCAGAATAGGGAATTGTTGCAAGAAGTTCATAAACATTACTAGCGGTGGTTTCCTTATACAATTTATACATTACGATCCCTGATTCAGATTCAGGTTTTTCCCAAATTATCTTATTAAAATTTAAACTGTCAACAGTAACCAAACATAAATCCTGCTGAGAATAAGGATGTGCAACATTCACATATATAGAATCCACTCCATAACTGTTGCTTCCGGTGCAACTAACAGAATAATATCCAGATTCTGCCGCAGTAGTAGTTTGTGTTGTTACGCCATTCGACCATTGGTATTGAAGATACCCGTTTCCTGCATCAAGTTGAACACTTTCTCCATAACAAAAAACAGTTGAGCCCGTTGAACTTATTGTTACATTCAATGGAGTCGGCTGCCCGACAACAAAACTTGCATTCGCGGTACAATTATTCGCGTCCTGAATAGTTACACTATAAGTTCCTGCAGCTAATTGTTCGATATCCTGAATTTGCGCTCCATTCGACCATGTATAGGTATAAGGAGGTGTTCCTCCCGTTGGAGTTAAGTCAATAGTGCCATTTGATAAACCATAAAAAGTTACATCCTGTATAGAAGAAGTAGCTGTTATCTGTGGAGGATTCTGTAAGGTAACACTGGCTGTTTCGGTACACATATTTGCATCCGACACTGTTACAGAATATGTGTTTGCATTTCTGTTCAATAACGAAGCATAAGGAGAACCATTATTCCAATGATAGGTATAAGGCTGCGTGCCACCGCTAACATTTGTTATTGCATTTCCATTATAACTACCAAAACAAAGTGGATCACTATGGGTCATATTAATTTGCAGTTGGGCTGGTTCAAAAACCTGAAAAGAATCTACAACAAAACAATTCAATTGATCTGTTATAGTAACAGAATACATTCCCGCACTAAGATTTTGTGCCATATAATTCGTCTGAATAGGATTTGTGCTCCACGCCACAGATAAAGGAGCATCTGGTGAACCTGCTGAAATAGTAGCATACCCGTTATTCCCTCCAAAACAATTTGGCGAATAAACAATTAAACTAGTGATATACGTATTAGATGGATTACTTATCGTAATAAATTCGTTAACACTGCATCCTGTATTTGTATTTGTAACTGATACCTGATAATAACCGGCAGGAATATTAAATGCTGTATCATTTTGCTGATGAATCTGATCATTCCAAATATAGCTGTATTGTCCCACATCTGGAGGATTTATACTGCTAACCCATACTCTCCCATCAGAATTACCACAAGAGGGTGCGATAGAACCGATATTAATATTTTGAATGATTTCATTATTTGGGCTAATATTGACAGTAAGCAAATTAGAAAACACGCAGCCATTATTATCTGTAACAGTTACAAACAGGGTATCAAAACCAGAAGCAAGATTTGAAACAACATTGCCTGTTGCAGAATTAGCCCATAAGTAAGTATAAGGAGAAGCCCCCCCTGTAACATTTGCTGTAGCTGTTCCATCATTTCCACAAACTTCATCTGTTGCAGTGAGGCTAATATTTAGCGGGGCAGGATTTACAATTGTAAAATTTTCCGTAACAGAAATTCCATTTTGGTCTGTAACAACAACCTGATATGAGCCCTCGCTGTAACCCAAATTATAAAAAACAATATCCTGAGAATTGCTTATCAGGTTGCCATAATAATACCACTTATAATTATATGGAGGTAAGCCACCTGTTGCTGTAATATCAATATATCCATCCATAGTATTCGCACATGTATTTGGATTTACAACCGAACTGAGGAATAAATCATTTACGTAAATAGTATCTGTGAAAGAAGAAGAACAACCAAACTGGTTCGTTGCAGTAAGAGAAACAGGATATATTCCTACAGTTGTATATAAATGTGAAGGATTTGCAGATGTACTGGTAGAACCATCTCCGAAATTCCATAAATAACTATTAGCATTTTGAGTAAGATTGGTAAATGTAACACTTGTATTTTCAGGAATCACATATTGCGAAGCCATAAAATTTGTTACAGGATTACGTACACGGATAAATCGGAACGAAGAATCCCTTCCACAACCATTCTCTACAACTAATTTTACATTGTATTCGCCACCCTGTGCGAAAGCATGAGAAACATTCATGGTATTTGCAGTAGTTCCGTCTCTAAAATCCCAGAAGTAGGTGAAATAATTTGCAGCAAGATCCTGATCCGAATATTTAAAAAGAATCGGTTCTCCGGCGCAAATTTCGTCTGTATCAACATGAAACCATGGAGAGGGAGTATTTGTACTGCTAATTGTAACCGTTGTTTCAACTGTATCTATTCTGCCACATGCATTTGTAGCGACAACATACGCATTAAAAATACCCGTATCCTGATAGGTGTGCAATGTGTAATTCTCAGTACTTGTAGCGCCATCTCCAAAGTGCCAAACATAAGAAGTACCACCCACAATTCTGAATGTTACCGCATCTCCAAGGCATCCTGAATAATCTTGATTTCCATCATTTCCTTCAGTTGTGGAGTTATCTACATAATAAAATGTTTCATTAAGAGGATCATTTTCTACAACAATTGTATCTGTTAGCGTTTTGACATTCCCGCAGGCATTCGTTACAGTAAATGTAAAGATATAAGATCCTTCTTCAGGATACTGATGAGAAACAACTTCAATCAGTGAATCAGAATATTCAGAAACATGCATTAATGAATCTCCATCACCAAACCAGATAGAATAATCATAACCACTTTCTAACATTCTGTTACCATCATCAAAGAAATAAACATTTTCTCCCGGACAAATAAGTCTAGGTATCGCATTAATATTTGATACAGGATAGGCATTGGGGTTTGCGATTACCCATTTTTTTACTGTATCCTTACCATTGCAATTGTTTGTTGCAATAAATTTAATTTCATGAACACCATTATTTAAAAAAGTATGAACAGGATTTTTTTCATCGGAAAAAAAACCATCATCAAAATCCCATTGTGTAGTTATGCTCCCTTGTCCATTTACATAAGCTTGAAATGCAATTTCTTCCCCAGTACAAATGTACATAGTGTCTTCATCCCAGTTGTTATTTAAAAAACCAGCCATTGCATAAGGCAAGTCAGAAGGATTGTAGCCAATGGTAATCGTTTGCTGTGAAGTATCAGAATTTCCACAACCATTGCTAACAATAAGCGTAGATGTGTATGTTCCGGTATCTCCGTATAAATATTTTGTTTCCATTACAGAGGCTGTATTTCCATCGCCAAAATTCCATAAAAAATTTGTTCCACCAGATGCAGAAAAACGAATAGGTTCATTGGGACAAAATACTTGCTCGGGAATCGAAAAATCAGCATTGGCTGGCACATTTTGGGCTATATCTATATTTGCAGAATAAGAATTAGAAATACCACAAATATTCATCACGGTTAGTGTTACATTTCTAAAACCTAATGAAGAATATGAATACACGGGATTTTGTTCAGAAGAAGTATAGCCGTCATCAAAATCCCAGGAGTAGGTATGATAAAAATTATTACTTGTAAAAGGTATTGCATCGCCTGCACAAAACTGGAAACCTGAAGGATTAAAATATGGTTGATTTGGTATAGCAGAATTAGAAACAACGACCTGTTGTGTTACGGAATCATATCCGCATTCGGTATAAGAATAAAGAGTAATATTGTAGATTCCTGGCGAATCAAAAGATATTGACGGCCAGTTATATGTGAAGTTTTCCGCATTCCCTAAATTCCACCTTATAGAATCATATTGATTATTAATACCAACATTAAATACTTCATTCGGACAAACGGTGTCATTAGGATGTATCACAAATCTATTGGCTCCCTTAACAAATATATCTTTATGGTACTCTCCCAAATAATTCCCCATGGCATCATACACTTTTAGATCAACATTATAAGTACCTGAATAAAGAAAAGTGTGTGTGGTATTTTCTGTTGCTGCAGTTTGACCATCGCCAAAATTCCAGTAGAAAAAAGTTCCTCCTGTTGAAGTATTCGTAAAAATAACCTCCAGCGGATAACATCCCTGAAAAACATTAACAGTAAATTCTACTTGAGAAAAAACTTTTTCGGTATTTATTATCAGAAATACTAATAATAAAAATAATAAATTTTTAATTTTCATTGTTTTTTAGTTTTAAAATTTGATAGTAAAGAGGCTGTAAAGATAAATAAAATAACGCAGAAAAAGAGAAATAAAAAAGAATTAAATACCCAAAAAATAAATTCTTACAATTACCCGTTTTTCGCTCATATCCGCACGTTAACACTCGTCTCCGGGTAATGCTTTGTGGGGAGGGGACGAGTGCGCTTGTTTGTAATTAGTGTCAGCAAGAAAACTCATGTTTTTTGCTCACAATGTATGTGCCTGATAAGAAAACGTCAAGTTCAAGGCTTGCGAAGACCTGAAAATTAGGAGTGTACTAATGTACATGACTACTTTTCAGGTTAAGCGTAACGATGAAATTGGCGTTTTCTTGCAGGCACTAATTATTTGTTTTTAGAAACAAGCCCTATTTTCCCCCGTTCGCGCTCGTCTCCGGGTAATGCATTGCTGGGAGGGGATGCGTGCGAATCTTTGCAATCAGATTCCCGAAATTTTCTTAATTTCATTCAACTTGTTCAAAGCCTCTATAGGAGTAAGATTGTTTACATCAAGATTTTTTATTTCATCGCGAATTTGTTTCAGAACAGGATCTTCAAGCTGAAAAAAACTAAGCTGATAACCCTCTCTGTGACTTGCAATGTCGGCAACAGGCTTTGTCAAAGTTTTTTTCTGATGCGATTCCTCCAATTCTTTTAATATTTCATTCGCCCTGCTGACAACACTTTTGGGCATTCCGGCCATACGCGCCACATGAATACCGAAGCTGTGTTCACTGCCTCCCCTGACTAATTTTCTTAAGAAAATAACTTTATTGTTGTATTCTTTTACTGTAACATTATAATTTTTTATTCTTGAAAAATTATTTTCCATTTCATTCAGTTCATGATAATGGGTTGCAAAAAGTGTTTTTGCTTTTGCAGCCGGATGCTCGTGAATATATTCTGCAATGGCCCATGCAATAGAAATGCCGTCATACGTACTGGTGCCTCTTCCGAGCTCGTCTAATAAAATCAGGCTGCGCGAAGAAAGATTATTCAAAATACTTGCAGCTTCATTCATTTCAACCATAAACGTAGATTCGCCGAGCGAAATATTATCAGAAGCCCCAACACGTGTAAATATTTTATCAACGACTCCAATCTTTGCAGAAGAAGCAGGAACATACGAACCCATTTGCGCCATCAGCGTAATCAAAGCAATCTGACGCAATAGGGCAGATTTTCCTGCCATATTCGGTCCTGTTATAATAATTATCTGCTGCTCATCTGTATCCAAAAAAACATCGTTCGGGATATACTCTTCCCCAATGGGCAATTGCTTTTCAATTACCGGATGCCGACCATTTTTAATATCAATAATTAATGAATCATTAATTTCCGGTTTTGTATAATTATTCTGCAAGGCAATTGTAGAAAAAGAAAGCATGCAATCGAGCCGTGCAATTAAACTTGCATTGTATTGTACAGGCGCAATAAAATCAGAAATGTACAGAACAAGATCGTTAAATATTTTTTGCTCCAGAGTAAGAATTTTTTCCTCAGCTCCTAAAATTTTTGTTTCGTATTCTTTCAATTCTTCGTTGATATATCGCTCTGCGCCTACTAATGTTTGCTTACGTATCCATTCCTGTGGGACCTTGTCTTTATGTGTATTTCTGACTTCAAAATAATAACCGAAAACACTGTTAAAACCAATTTTAAGGGAGCTGATTCCCGTTCTTTCTGTTTCCTGTTGCTGCATCTGTAAAAGATAATCTTTACCGGAATAAGCAATGACACGCAATTCATCGAGTTCCGCATTTATCCCTTCTGAAATCACACCGCCTTTTAACATCTGTGCAGGAGGTTCAGCTATTATTTCACGTTCAATTCTTTCTTTAACAGTATTGCAGGGATTAAGCTGCTCACCGATTTTTTTCAGCGTATCATTTGAAGAAGCCAGACATTGCTCTCTGACAGGAGCTATAGCAGACAGCGCATTTTTCAGTTGAACGATTTCTCTGGGAGAAACTCTTAATGTTGCAACTTTTGAAATGATACGCTCCAGATCGCCAATCTGCTTAATATACGATTCTATTTCTGATTTTACTTCATCATGCGAATTAAAAAAATCAACAACGCTCAAGCGTTCATTAATAGGGCGTATATCTTTAAGCGGAAGAGAAATCCACTTCTTAAGCATTCTCGCCCCCATAGGGGAAATAGTACGATCAATAACATCAATAAGGGTTTTGGCACCTTCATGCAGGGAATAAAAAAGCTCAAGATTTCTTACGGTAAACTTATCGAGCCAAACGTAACGGTCTTCTTCAATTCTTGAAATTTTCGTAATATGATTCAGCTTGTCGTGCTCGGTAAGATCCAGATAACATAATACTGCCCCGGCAGCAATAATGCCGAAATTCAGGTTTTGAATTCCAAAACCTTTCAATGAATTTGTTTCAAACTGTTTGAGTAAACGGCTGCTCGCATTTTCTTCTGTGAAAACCCAGTCTTCAAGCGTATAGGAATAAAATTTTTTTCCGAAAATTTCAAAAAATAATTGTTGCTTATTGCGCTCGTAAACCACCTCTTTCGGTTGAAAATTCTGAAGCAGTTTTTCAATATACTCAAAAGAACCTTCCGATGTATAAAACTCTCCTGTTGATATATCAAGAAATGCTACACCTGCAATTTTTTTATCAATATGCACGGCAGCAAGAAAATTATTTTCATTATGCTCAAGCACATTATCATTAAGAGAAACACCGGGAGTAACAAGTTCGGTAACGCCACGTTTTACTATGTTTTTAGTAAGTTTCGGGTCTTCTAATTGTTCACAGATAGCAACACGCTGACCTGCGCGAACGAGCTTTGGAAGATACGTATCAAGCGCATGATAAGGAAATCCGGCTAAATCAATAAAAGAAGCAGAACCATTCGCACGTTTGGTTAATACAATGCCAAGTATTTCTGAAGTTTTTACAGCATCGGGACCGAATGTTTCATAAAAATCGCCGACACGAAAAAGCAATATAGCATCAGGATGTTTCGTCTTAATTGCATTGTACTGCTTCATTAATGGCGTTTCAACATCCATACCGTTCATTGCTTCCTTTTTTGCCATAATTGCTATTGTATTGTAAATAAATTAAAATCATTCTATTCTTCCTACTCCTACTCCCTGCCTGCTTGACGCAGTCTGGCAGGCTACTCCTACTCCTACTCCTTAATCTATATATTATATTTCTCCCGCAAACCTGTGAGGATAGCCTCCGCACAAGCTTTCCCGCGATACCTCACAGGATTGCTTAAATTTTCGATTAAGGATTAAGGATGAGGATTAAGGATTAAAGAGCGAGACAGAGTATTCCTACACCTAATCCTACTCCTACTCCTAAATCCTAAATCCCTATCAACCACTCTCACCAAAAAACAAAAATACAATTATCTCCCGCTTTTAAAATATAAGTTGATTGATTGTTGAAAAATTGATTTCAGACGGAATAAAAGATGTATAATTATCATTAATGATGAGTTGAAAGTTGCAAGTTGTAACCAATAACCTGTAACCTGCAACTATAAACTGCCATAAAAACACTCCTACTAAAAATATGATATACCTCATATATTAACATTTATCAGTATAATCCACGATGCAGAATAATATACAAACCTGATATTCGCAAAAAAAAATGATATGATGATAACTTCAACGCAAAATAAGCTGGCTAATGAGAAGAGCCTCTATTTACGACAACATGCTGAAAATCTCGTGAACTGGCATCCATGGGGAAATGAAGTGCTTGAAAAAGCAAAGTCGGAAAACAAGCCCATTCTTATTAGCATTGGCTATTCATCGTGTCACTGGTGTCATGTTATGGAGCGTGAATCCTTCATGGATAAAAAAATTGCAGAATTCATGAATGAACATTTTGTTAATATCAAGGCAGACCGTGAAGAGCGACCGGATATAGACCAGTTATATATGAATGCTGCTATTGTTTCAAGCGGAAGAAGTGGCTGGCCTTTAAATTGTTTTGCATTGCCTGATGGAACTCCATTTTATGGTACAAGTTATATGCCGCCTCAGGAGTGGTTGCAATTTATTTCGAGCATTTCTGACACCTGGAAAAACAAACCTGAGCTGATACAAGAATCTGCACTACAATTAGCTGATGGCGTAAATAGTATGATTTGGCCGATTAAAAATGAAAACGCTTCTGATATCAGCATAGCAGAAATTAAGGAAATGTACGAAAATTGGAAAAAAGAACTGGATATGATAAATGGAGGAGCACTATATACACCAAAATTTCCAATGCCGGTAAATTATCAATTTTTTCTTCGCTATACTTCATTTTTCAAAGATGAAACATTAGAAGAACACATTACAAAAACATTATTAAACATTGCTAAAGGTGGCATTTACGACCACATTTTAGGAGGTTTTGCACGCTACGCAACGGATGAAAAATGGATGATTCCTCATTTCGAGAAAATGCTGTATGATAATGCTCAGCTTGTGAGTCTCTATAGTGAAGCATATAAACAAAATCCAAATCCTTTTTACAAACAGGCTGTTTACGAAACTCTTTGTTTTATCAAATCAGAAATGACATCGCCTGAAGGAGGCTTTTATTCTTCCATTGATGCTGACAGTGATGGAATAGAAGGCAAATTTTATTTATGGAAATACAATGAAATTACTCATGTTCTCGGGAAAAATGCCGAATTATTTTGTGAATATTTTTCTATAACAAAACAGGGAAATTTTGAAGAAACAAACATACTTCATATACAAAAAGAACCTGAAATGATTGCTGCTAAATACGGCATGAATACAGACCCCTTCATTCAAATCATTACTCAATGCAAACGTCTGCTGATAGAAGAACGAGAAAAACGGATAAAGCCTGTTACTGATAAAAAAATTATCACAGCATGGAATGCATTAATGATAAAAGCATATATTGATGCATATAAAACTTTCGGGGAAGATTTATTTATCGAATGGGCAATTGCAGGTGCTGAATTTCTGGAAGAAAATCTAATTTCTAAAGATGGTATACTAAAGCACATTTTTAATAATGAAATTGCCGTCAATAAAGCATTTTTAGATGATTATGCATTTACAGCAGATGCATTCATCGCAATTTATCAGGCTACTTTTGATGAGAAATGGCTGATACTATCAAAACAAATTACAGATGTTGCAATCAATCATTTTTATGACGAACAGACTCAGTTGTTCTTTTATTCTTCAAAAAATTCCGAAAAACTATTTACAAGAAATATAGAAATAACAGACAATGTTATACCTTCTTCAAACTCTGAAATGGCGCGTGTTCTGTTTACTCTTTCAATATATTTTCGAAACAATGCGTATGAAAAAATATCAAAAGAAATGCTTGTACGGATAAAAGACAAATTACTGGGAAGCGGTTCATTCCATGCTAACTGGGGAATTCTTGCTCTTGAACAATTGATGCCTTTTTACGAAATTACAATTACAGGAAAAAACACGTATGAAGAACGAAAAAAACTGAATAAATTATTTTTTCCAAATGCTGTTACCGGAGGCGCAGATACTACGAGCAAACTGCCTTTATCAGAGGGAAAAGATTACAATTCAGAAATAAGCATACAAGCCTGTTTTGATAATTCTTGTTTGAAGCCTGTAGGTTCAGTTGAGGCGTTGTTAGAACTCATAAAATAAGGGGGCATGTAAAATGTGTCTTCGACAAGCCCAGGCGTCGCTAATGCTCAGATACTGCTATCCAATTATATATTGCGCATTACAAATTCAAAGCTGCTTTCAAAAGCTTATAACCTGAATTACTAGCCCGCAGCGATTGATTATTTTTCATAATTACGACATAGCTATCTTTATCATAATGCTCAAGTCTGGCTATTTCAGATATGTTTGCTATGAATGACCTGTGAACTCTGATAAATTTCTTCGGATCAAGATGCGATTCAAGGTACTTCATGGTTTTTTCTTTCAGAAATTTTCCATCTTTGGTATGAATCATCACATAATCGCCTTCTGCCTCAAAATAAAAAATATCTTCTACCGGAATAACATGAATTTTTGATTTTGTTTTTACTGCAATTCTATAGATATATTCTTCTTTCTCGTCTATTGTATTAATAATATTTTTTGCGAATACACCAGAAGAAAAACCGGAATTTAATTTTTCCAAAGCTTTAGAAACCGCAGCAGTAAAGCGATCTCTGGAATAAGGCTTTAACAGATAATCAACAGCATTTGCCTCAAAAGCTTTAATCGCGTACTGATCGTAAGCTGTAGAAAACACGACAAGTGGTTTGTGATCCAGCAAATCGAGTACTTCAAAACCTGTTAATTTGGGCATTTGAACATCCAGAAAAACTAGATCGGGCTTCAACTCATTTATTGTTTTAACAGCAGTAAATCCATCTGAACATTCTGCTATCAGATCAAGTTCAGAAATATCCTGAAGATAATTTTTCAATAAAATTCTTGCAGGCTCTTCATCTTCAATTATCATTATTTTGTAAGCCATTTATTCCTGAGGTATTAATAGTTTCACACAAAAATTATTTTCAATAATACTTGTTTTCAATAACAATTCATTTCCATAAATTAACTTCAAGCGATCGCTTATATTTTTCAATCCCATCCCCGCTCCTTTTCTGCTTTTCACTTCCGGATCAAAATTATTTATTATCTCAATATTCAATATATTTCCCAGCAGAAAAACATTCGTGATTATTCGAACCGGCTCTGTACTTTCGTGAACACCATGTTTTACAGCGTTCTCGTAAATAGGCTGAAGAATCATCAGAGGGATTACTGCGCTATTCGTATTTTCTGCAATATTATATTCAAACAATAAACGGCTGCCAAAACGCACTTGTTCAATTTCGAGATAACGAGAAATATTCTCAAGTTCTGTTTTTAAATCAGATATATTCTGACCTGATTGCTTTATGGAATAACGTAAAAAATCAGAAAGCTTTACAATCATATTCTGCGCTTTTTCAGGGCTTGTAAGTGTAAGCGAGCTTATTGAATTCAGACTGTTAAAAAGAAAATGCGGGTTGATTTGTGATTTCAGCAAATTCAGTTCAGCTTCTTTAACCATCTCTGTGAGCCTTTTTTCAGCATTTAATTTTTCCTGAAGATTGTTGTAATAAATAATCAGATAATAAATCAAAACAAAAAGGAGGTAAAATATAGATCCATCAATAATTCTCCAAGGAATAGACTTGTAAAGAAATGCAACAAAAGCAGGGTCACTGTCAGATATAAATTGCAAAAGACCTATACTTGCAGAAATCCACAGTGCGATAAAAACTACAGCAGACGTTATATGGCTGAAAAAAATATTAAAATAGGAACTTTTCTGAGGCTGGCTGTATTGAATCACATACCACAAGGCAAGCGAAAACAAGGCAAGCAGAAATTCAAAAACAAGGGCATCTGCGATAGCGAGGGCTATATCATCAATAACATAAGCATACGTGGATATGGCATGAATAGCCGCAATAAGCGTCCATACAGCAACAAACCCAAGGATAAATTTAATATTTTTTAGGAGTGGGTGGTTCATTTGGTAAATGGTAATTGGTAACGTATAATCGTTCCATGGAACGATTGTACATTACAGGGTGGAACGATTGTACATTACAGAGTGGAATCTATCAGGCACTTTTTATTTCGCCGCCGCCAAAAACAGCTTTGCCTCTAATGTATAACTCACGTTTTGGGTCCTGAGTATTGGGCTGAATGTTCATTCTCTTGTCTGCAAAACCTCCCATAACAGAAGTAACTTCAACATTAACAATCCAGTCTGACGGGACAATAAGGCTTACACCTCCAAAAACAAGATCAACTTCCAATACATTTTTTCCTTCTGCAAGGCGCGCTCTTGAAAGGTCTAATTCTGATCCACCAAATACAGAACTGATTTTTCCTCCTTTAAATTCAACATCTGCAATTTTATGTTTTCCACCGCTAAAAACATTTGTCTGATTAATAAAACCCGACTCCATTTCCATTTTATTATGCATTCTGCCTATGTGATTTTTTCCATGAAAAAAAGCTACTTTTGTTACAAGATGGATACCAATGGCTATTAAGATAACAGGCCAAAACAACTTGTAGAAATTAAAATCAAAATCAAAAACTTTGGGTAGTAAAAAAAATGAACCCACGGAAATTAAAATTACACCCAACACACGACTTTCTTTCTGAAAAACATTAACTAATCCGATAGCAATTAAAAGAACCTGCCAGTTAAAAAGAGTCCGAAAAATTGAATCGGGAAGTATACCAATATTGTGCAGCATCAGAAGGACACCCGCTGCAATAATAATTATTCCAAAAAAAACTTTTTTCATACTTTTATGATTAGAAAAAACAGTACAATAGGTTTCCATAATTCACGATTTAAAATTAGTAATTAATTTTTATTCGGAACAAATGTAAGCCTCTAAATAAGCACTTTTCAACATGAAATCGTTAAATGGTGGAATTATCACGATGAATGGGAGAAGAGAGGGGGATTTGCTTTAGAGGCACTTGTTAGAAAGGAGCAACAACAGAAATTTACAGTCGGCACGGATTACAAATCCGTGCTAACAGAGGGAATTTTAACTCCATCTTTTAGTATTTTTTCTGGCATTTATAGTTTTTAAATCAGTTCTGTATATCGTTATTATCAGAGTTCAATATAAAAAACCAAACAACCAAAGCGGTATTTCATTTTTAAAACCTGTTTCAATATCGTCTAATACCAGATATGAATCTTTGATGTTTTTAATTTGTCTAAAAGTTTTATTCTGCCCACCTACTTCAAAAGTATATTTTCCTGAAACAAAAAAATCACCCTGCACAGGATAATGAACCGATAAAACATTCCCTACCTGATTCAAGAAAAAAGTTTCCCTTAAAGTTCCCTTGTTTTCATTTTCACGCGCTATTGCATACATTAAATTAGGATGATGTAAATAAACTTTTTCCGGTTTTGTCAACAAGCTTACACCTTTATTGTGTGGATATAATGTGTATATAATTTTTGCTTCTGATAAATAATGAAAATATAATTTAAGGGTATTCCTGCTTATGCCTGTTCTTTCACTGATTTTTTGAATATTCGGTTTAAACGGAACACTCGCTCCTATGATATATAACAATTGTCTTATTTTTTCGATATTCCCAATATTTAATTGCGTTGCATGAGGAATATCTGACTTAAGAATCAAATTAACAGATTCTGCCAGTTTAAACGAATAGGTATAAATATTATCTAAAAAAAATGGATAATAACCGTATGTAATGTACTCATTATATTTCTGAACAGGCTTAATTTTCTTTCTTATTGTGTTTGCAATTTTTTGGTGGTTTTCCAAAATATCAAGCAGCTCAAACTTACTGAAACTTGTTCCTTCAGTTAAATTTATATACTCTCTGAGCGATAGTCCATTCAGATTATACATATACATACGTCTTGCCAGGTCGCCTTTCGATTTTCTAATATGCAATAACGATGAACCTGTGAAAACAACCTTTAACTCAGGATACCTGTCATAAATTAATTTGAGTTCCTTCGACCAATTCAGATAATGATGCACCTCATCCACAAATAAAAATTTTCCCCCATTTTTAACAAAAGAATCTGCAAAATCAATTAATCTGTTATCTGAAAAATACAAATCCTCTAAAGTGATATATACCCCGCTTTGTTGAAAATTTTTTATTTTAAGATATTGCAACAGTAATGTTGTTTTCCCCGCGCCTCTGCTGCCTTTAATTCCTATCATGCGATCCTTTCCATCTATCACAGATATGCAATCTCTTACATAGGTCAAAGGGGTCTGATCAATTAGCCTCGCTGATAATTCATACAATGTTCTCATAAATAAAATGGTTTATACAAAAACCAAAAATAAACAAAAAATGGTTTATACGCAAACCATTTTTAAAAAAAGTATAAAAAAACGGTAATTTCGATGCTTCGGCTCTGCTCAGCAGCCCCAAACTCAATCACCGTTTTTTTTGTTATTGTAAAACTATTTTCCGTGCAATAGTTTTGAATATTATTTTCTTATGTCATTAATAAACAATCTTCCTCACGTGCCTTTCGCCTTTTGATTCAACAACAATAAAGTAAGCACCGGCAGCAAAGTGGTGCATGTTGTAACGGAAGCTGTTATAGCCTTTTTGTACATTTACTTTCCGGATTCCGAGTTCACGCCCGAGACAATCATAGAGCTTTAATGATAACCCTTCTTCTACTTCTGTTGATAGTTGAACCACTATATCTCTGTTATCTGCATCATAATAGGCATTGAAAAAAGTGCCTTGTGCAGTTATTTCCTGTGAACAGGAAGCTGAAACAACCTGAGAAATCGTAGCATTACCATCGTAATCTGTTTGAATTAAGCGGTAGTAATTTATCGCGGGGTTTGCCTGTAAATCATAATACGAATACAGCTTAATTTCGTTGCTGTTACCTGCGCCTGTTACATTTGCTATGGTAGTCCAGTTTGACATATCCTCGCTTTTCTGAATGAGGAAATACGCATTATTGATTTCAGTAAATGTAGTCCATTTAACCTCTATATTTCCATTTTGACATTCAGCCATCAGACCAGCCATTTCAACAGGGAGAGGATTTTTTCCGGTTTTTGAGCCGAAAGTAATGGGGGAATAAGTTGTGAATGTAGTCCCGGTAAGATGACCTTTGTTCGCACCATCAGAAACCCATGCATTATCTCCTTTTTTATCCCAAAGTGCTCCTCCGTAGTGACCAACAGCAATATCTGAAACTTCTGATGCATTCATACCGCTTCTTGTCATATCCAATGTATAGATAGTAACATCGCGGGTTTGCGGTGCTCCACCTGAAGCTTCAATATTCCAGTACTCAACACTGCTAACATGGTGCAAGCCTGCTTCCATAACATTTGACCAGAAAGGGACATTCAAATCCAGCAAAGTAGAGCGGTGCTTGTAACGCGCAGTATATTCATGCGTAACCAAACCGGCAGAATTATTCATGTTGACAGGTCCGCATGCCTTAACAGTTCCCTGTACATTACCTGTAGGAAATGTGAAATTATCATTTCCGATCTTCTTAACTGTAGCATCCACAAAAGAATTGTCTGAATACCCTGAAGTTGTCGCTTGATCTCTGAATATTACAGTCTTTGCAAGACTAGGGTTCAAGAAACCGGAACGGTCGAAAATAAAGCGCATATTCGGTCTTAAAAATGACCTGCCACCATAATTAGGAGGCGTAACTGCATCAGCATATCCATAAGACATCATATAATTTCCGGTAGCAGTAAAATCAGTTGAATTAACCTTGAAATAATTTTGCTCCGCACAATAAGTACCATTATCTCCCCATGTAATTTCAACAATCAGATTTCTTGTTCCGTCATATATAAAATCATCCACATCAAATACAATCCAACCTGCTTCTGCAGGCATTGAATAAGGATTTGCGCTGAAAACCGGTGCTGCTGCTATAATCGTAAATGCTGCATTTGGCAACGAATTCAGCACAGTGTGGTCAACTTTAATCGTAAAATTATTAAAACTTCTGTGTGCAACTGTAGTTGTAAACTGACTTACATCAATTGCAAGATGTGTTATTTTCTTTACATTACCAAGTTCAGCATTTGTGTACAACATTTGTGTTTTGTTGTTTTCATAATAGTTATAGAAAGGACCTGTTGCTCCGGCGTTGACAATGCCTGTTCCTGCTGTTAATACAGAGCCATTCATTATACCATAAGACAAAGACATATTAGTTTTAATATCTATATCATCACTTATATAAATAGTTCCCGGAACATTTGACCCGTTTTTATTATCCAAAGAAATGTTTTCAAAAAATTGAGAACCGACTTTATTTGAATGAACAATCTGGGTATTGCCTGTTCCTAATAATTTAATAACAGGTGTTGTATTTGCCCAAGTAATTGTTCCCAAATTTGTCCAATCTTTCAGACATTCAACAGCAGTATTTCCAGTAAGACTTAATGTTGTACCGCTGTTAATCTGCATATTTTTGGTTTTGTATGTTTTACCCGTAACAATTTCAAAAACACTGTTAGAAACTTCTGTTTCTGCAATACTTCCACTGCTTACAGTTGCATTAAATTGGGCTGTAGGTGTTCCGGAACCAAAGGGGTGGAATTTAAACTTCGCATTTGTATAAGTTCCTGAACCTAAAATATGCCCTTTTGCACCGTCAGTTGTTGAGCCAATCACAATAATTTTATTATTATCATCGGTCATAATCAGTGTTCCGTTATTGGTAATATCTCCGGTAACCATAATGCCTGAATGGTCGGGGGCTTTTAAGATATCCACATCATCAAAAGAGGCAGGGCAGGAGGCAGATGTAATTGTCCATCTTAATGTATTCAACCCGTTTGCCAAGCCATTAACGGTAGCTGCCGGAGATGCATTATTCGGATTATAACTTGAAACTGTACCCAAAATTACACTCCATGCTCCTGTACCAACAGTTGGCGTATTTGCAGCCATAACAGCAGAATTGCCTGAAAGAAGGGTTTGATCGAGACCTGCATCAGCAATAGTAGGCATCACATTTGTTATTACCACCTGATCTGAAGATACGCAACCATTGTGCGTCATTGTCCATGTTAATGTATTTGCACCACTATTTAAATCAGAAACCGTTGTGTTGTTAAGATTTGGGTCAGCAAATGTTCCTGTTCCTGTCCAAGCTCCTGTACCCGCAGGAGGCGCATTTCCGGCCAATGTAACATTTGGATTCGGGCAAGCTGTGGGCTGATCGGGACCTGCATTCGCATAATTCGGAGTTACATAGCAACTGCGTGTTGCCTGAACCGTGTTTCCATAACATCCCTGGTTAATCTTTCCACCATTGTAATCCTGCTCATTTGCATAAGCATCTGCTGTATTCCCTTTATCAATACAAGAAGAGTAGAAACCTGCATAAGAAGACCATGAACCGCCAGTCTCATTATATGGAGGCCAACTTCCACCTGCATAAGTACTGCTGTTTGCCATAGATTTCAAATGGAAATCTGTTCCTGGATTAACAAATTGCGGATTTGTAACACAATCGCTGTTTCCATAAGAGGTATTATTCCAAGTGATGGAATCGGAATAATTAACTGCTGTGTGTTTAACAAAATTTGTATTCCCATTTTTAAAATATGTATTAAACCCTGAAGAAGTACTTATATTCACATCCGAACGCATTGCATAATATTGATCTCCTGAACCCGTATTGGCTACAAAAATATTATTTTGCACCAAATGACCTGAACCAGCAGCAATATATAAACCTGAACCATTATAAGAATAAGAAGGAGCTGTTGCATAAGTAATACTGAGTTCCCAGTTAACTATTGTACCAACATCAGAACCAGCACCATCGCAAACAAGTAATTTCCAAGTACCATTTGTATTCTTTCCATTAAGAGCAGAAAGTGCTTCCACCGGAATATAAGTTCCTGTAAATGGTGCAACTCCTGCAGAAATATGTGTGGCAGCCTGATCATCAAACCATGTGTCTGTAAAATTATCTCCAGAACTGCCGTTGTTAACAGCCAATCCTACCTGTGTGCCATCAGGATGCCTGAGGTATATCTTTAAATCCCAATCATAAGTATGATTAATTTTAATTCTGACATTTACATCCTGAATAATTTGAGACTGCGTTACAGATATATTACTTTCAGTGAATGTAGGACAAGCACCATCTGGGATTGCAATATTTACAGTTCCCGAAGTCGGATTAGGAGCAATAACAGCACTGCCTCCCGTTACCGTTGACGAACCATTTCCATAGCAAGTATTATTCTTTATGGTAGAAGTTGCAGTATTCGTAATATAAATCCCATGATCTTTGTGGTTGTAACATAAGTTATTCTTAATGGTAACACTATTAATCCCGGTCTGAAGTTCAATACCATATTTTGCAGTATTATAGCACTTGTTGTATTCAATAACAGAAGTTGCAGAAGTTCCACTTTGACGAATGTTTGTAGTGCCACAATCGTGTATAATATTTGAAGAAATAGTATCATTAGTCCCAACTGTCCAGATACCAACTATTGTAGCATTTTTTATTTCAAATCCTTTAACAGTAACATAATCAATTGCACCAGCAGCATCGTTAATATACAATCCATAATTAAAACCGGTAGCATCAATAACAGGAGCAGCACCCGGAGCAGCTTCAAAACGAAGTCTGTTTGCAGCAGTAGGATTAAAATTCTTATTTATATCTAATCCTTCGCTGTAACTGCCATCAAAAACACGGATTGTTTTATTTGCATCGAAATTTGTTGCACCCCACCATGCCCAAAGACCGTTAACAGCACTTGTAATTGTCGGATGATCATCTTCTGAAGGATTTTGCTGTTTAACAGGGATAATATTGCGCGTTGCAATTGTAACAATATTATTACTGGTAGCATTTGGTGTAACGCCATTGCTTACAACCAAAGTATTATTCGGATAATTTCCTGCAGGGAATGTAAATGAAGCTGAAACGAAATTGGCAGCAACCAAAGTTCCTGAAATACCCCCAAGGGTTGCAGTGGGGTCAATTAGATTCGTTCCCTGAATAGTAACAGTTCTGCCCCTGTCTTTATAGAGTGTAACCTGATTCCCGGCTCCCGGATCTTCAATTGTTGGTGCTTCCTTTGATTTAGATGCTTGAGAAGTACCTCCATAACACCCGATATTAACAATACTTTTATTCGGAGCAGGTTCGTCAGAAACAGCATCAGAAGGATTCCCGGCATCAAGATTTGGGGAGTCTTCTGTATCATAAGTCCATGTTCCACCTATTTGTGATAATGGAGGCCATTCTCCACCCGTGTAAGATCCTGCTTTTGAATTGAGATGGAAATCAACTCCGGTATTTATAAATTTTGAATCAGCGCAAATATTATTGGCAACAACAGCATTCCATGCTGCAATGGTTGCATAAGGTGTACCATTATATTTAACAACATTCGTATTTCCGTTATTATATATATTATTGTATCCCGAACTGCCGGTATTAATGGTTGTAGCAGTCTGAAAAGCGGTAAACTGGTCGCCGCTACCGGAACGAGCCTGAAGCATATTGTTTTTCACAATTGTTCCTGTACCAGACTGCACGTACAAAGCATTTGCTCCATTGGGGGCAATGTTTCCTGTAATAACTACATCATCAATATTCCACCCGCAGTATGTTACAGAAGCATCTGTAACACCTAACCCGAAGCGGAATTTAAAACTTGCATTCGCGTAAGCACTCACGTCAAAATCCTGATACAGCCAAGAGTAATCAGCAACAGAACTTGTATTCTGCCAAATATTTACCCATGAAGATCCGTTCCATACATCTATATATACATGATCCCAGGTAGGACTTTCAATTCCAAGCCAGCGATAGAAGGTTAGGTGTTGATTTGTATAACCAGTAAGATTAATTGTAGGAGAAGTTGCATAATACGTGGATGTCATATCATTTGCATAGCAACCACCAAGAATATACCCCAAAACGTAATTATCACCAGTTGGTGAATTATCATTTGCAGGATCCTGAGAACCTGAACAGCTAGACGAACCGGTAGTAGAACCTCTTGCCCAGTTCGTACCAAGAGTCCAGCCTGTTGCTGTACTGAAATCATCGCTCCAAATACTTGCTGCTGCGCCCCCTGAACCGTTATTAACAGAACTATTGTTCTGAACAACCGTATTGGTAGAACTCACAACATGGATACCATGCGAGCCATTATTGTAACAAAGGTTATGGTGTATCCCAGACTGGGTTCCTGAATTTATCAAATAAATCCCCGTGGCTCCCGAGTTATAACACTTATTATAACCGATTTCATTGCTGCTGCCGTTTACATATATATTAGATGTAGTAGCCCCATAAACCGTAAAGCCCTGAATTTTAACATAAGTTTCTGAAATGTTGAATCCATAAGCATTCCCTGTGGCATTAATTATCGGTGTTTCATTGGCTGCCGCTTCAAAAACAAGCCTGCCTGAAGAAGTTGGAACAAGCGCTGAATTTGGTGCTACTATTCCGGTATAATTTCCGCCCGAATAGGTATAAACCCGAACAATAACATCATTATCAAAGGGTGTAGTGCCCCAAACCGTATAAACATCGGCAATAGCGGCTGTTATTGAAAGGTATTGCTGTCCTCCGTCTCCATCTACAGTAAACAGATATTTTCTTGTCCATGTGGAAATGGTGTTTGAATTCAGGGTCGTTCCGCAGCCAGCAGTAGTTGCGCGAACCCTGTAGAAATACTGCGTGTTTGCGGTCAACCCTGTAACCGGGTAAGTGGTAACCAATCCAACATTGAGATTATTATATCCAGCCACAAATGATGAGAAACTGCTGTTGGTAGAAACATCTAAATAATATGCTGTTGCCCCAGTGAGTGTATTCCAGTTGGCATTAAATGATGTACTGGTCTGTCCTGTACCATTTGTAGCTACAGGTCCATCGTTTGGAATAACCGTTATGACAAGATTAGCACAGGTTGTGATATTACAATCGCCTTCTGCATACGCATAATAGGTAGCACTGGTTGTTGGCGAAACCGTAGCCGGGCTTCCCTGTGTAGCGGTTAGAGAAATATAATCTATTTCCATGTTTACACCGGTGTTACCGCACCAGTCGAACCTCCAGCCTGTAATATTTCCACCCAAGGTATAATCCGGATCACTTCCCATATTGACATTTGCTACGTGCCATGCTCCGTCACTTACCAAGGCAGCAGAAGCAGATTCACCGCCAACAGCACCACCATGAGCAGTGTTATAGAAAAAAATCTCAACGGTTCCGGCTGTTCCTGAAACAACCCGGTAACGCATTTGCACATATTTATAAATAGAGGGGTCAAATGAACCGAGACCGCTCATATAGATCATCGGGTCACCATTAAAAGATGTAACATTTAATATTCCACCGGAAGAATTTACAGTTGTCCCATCTGTACCATAAGGCTGCGAATTCCAAGGCTGAATAAATACCGGACCACATGTATTATAGCCAAATTTCCATACAGCACCGCTTCCCAATGAACCGCCATTCACGGTTAAGTTGGTAGAATTGCCTGCGCATATCGGGTTAGTAGATGCAGAAATGCTGGTGGGAGCGGTTGAATTGGATTTTACGGTAACAGCCAATGTACGAGCAGCACTAGTTCCGCATATACCTGTTGCCGTTACAGAAATATTGCCATTTTGACCTGCAGCACCTGTTGTTACAATAATGGAAGTAGTACCACCACCTGCAGTGATTGACCAGCCAGTAGGAACTGACCAGTTATACGTTGTGGCATAAGTAACTGCTGAAATACTGTAAGTCTGGCTTGTGAGAGCCGGACACTGATTTGGAATACCTGTAATAGCACCCGGTTGTGCAGGTGTTGCAACAACCGTTACCGCCTTTGTCTGTGCAGCACTTGTTCCACAAGAATTACCTGCAGTTACGGTTATGTTTCCGTTCTGACCACCACTTCCAGTTGTAACAGAAATTGATGTTGTACCTTGACCGGAATTAATTGTCCAACCTGCGGGTACATTCCAATTATAAGTGCTCGCATTAGGAACAGCAGAAATACTATATGTTTGACCTGATAATCCCGCACACTGTGCTGCCGTGCCACTAATTGCTCCGGGTGTAGCAGGAGTTGCAGGACTGACGGTTACTCCAACTGATGTTCTTGATACAGAAACACAACCTGAAGAGGCATAGGTTATTTTTGTATACCCATTATCAATTTTTCCAACCATTGTACCACCGACAGGATTTGGCATAGATGAATTTCCGTCTATAGTTGTCCCATTAGTTACACCACCTATATATCCTGAACCTCCACCCCCACCTTGTGTATCTGTACCTGTTGAACCAGAGGAAAGTGTTCCACCACCGTAATAACCGCCCCCTCCACCGCCACCATCTCCAAAATTGGTGCTACCTCCGTAACCAAGTCCCCCTCCTGATCCTGCTGCGCTTTGAGTTGCATCGTAAGTAGCATAACCAACACCAGTTGTTCCACCTCCATGCCCATAGCTATCTCCAGAATCTTCGCCACCGCCGCCGCCTCCACCTGCAATAATAACCCGATTTGCATATGCTGTACCACCGTATCTTACATCCGTTGCGCCGCCACCGCCATTGCCTGGCTCAGTTGCATCAAAGGCATATCCGCTACCTCCACCATTATATCCACCGGCGGCAATGCCACTAGTTGAAGATGCTCCATATCCTCCTACATAAATATAAACAGTATTGCCGGGAGTAACAGCTAGTGTTCCTCTAGAGTATCCACCTTTTCCACCATATCCACTTGAGGTATTCCCACTCAGCCGTTGTCCTCCTCCTTCAGCTCCCCAAACTTCAAAATCAAGGCTTGTTACGCCAGCCGGTACAACAAATGTCTGCTGTCCCCCTGTAAAATTATAAGTCTGGGTTTGTGCTGATATAGCTTCGGCATAATAGGTTGTTGTACTTCCTGGTGAAACATTGTAATTTACACCGCTGGCACTGTTTCCAATAGGTGTTCCCCCAGTAGAAACTGTATACCAATTTATTGTATTACCCGCAGATGTGCCATTCAGATTTGAAGAATTACTCGGGCAAATCGTCCCCGGAGTAGCTGTTACTGCGGTAGGTGATGCCAAGCCAGATGTTACAGCCTTCGTAGAAGCGGCACTGATCCCGCATGAATTCTGAGCAGTTACTGTAATATTTCCATTTTGCCCACAAGCACCTGTTGTTACGGTTATTGAGGTCGTACCACTTCCCGCCGTAATACTCCAACCTGTAGGTACATTCCAATTATATGTAGTGGCATTTGGAACTGCCGAAATACTATATACCTGACCAGCAAGATTTGCAAATTGTGCAGCAGTGCCACTTATCGCTCCCGGTGTAGCCGGGGTACCTGGATTAACGGTTACTGCTTTAGTTTGAGCAGAACTGGTACCGCAGGTATTACCGGCTGTTACTGCTATATTGCCATTTTGCCCTGCTGTACCTGTTGTAACTGATATAGAAGTGGTTCCATTACCTGAATTTATTGTCCAACCTGCAGGTACGGTCCATGTATACGAACTTGCATAGGTTACTGCTGCAATACTGTAAGTCTGTCCTGCTAATCCCGGGCACTGGGGAGTGGTACCTGTTATGACTCCCGGAGTAGCCGGGGTGGCTATGACCGTAACAGCAAGGGTTCGAGCAGCACTTGTTCCACAAGAATTTCCTGCAGTTACACTTATGTTTCCGTTTGCACCAGTTCCCCCTGTTGTAACAGAAATTGATGTTGTGCCATTACCTGAATTGATAGTCCACCCTGCGGGTACTGTCCAATTGTAGGAAGTTGCATTTGTAACAGCAGAAATACTATACGTTTGCCCACTGACACTGGGGCATAGCGTTGTATTACCGCTAATTACTCCCGGAGTAGCAGGAGTAGCAGGCAAAGTTGCTTGTGTGATTGTATTTGAATTACTGCTGGCACAACTAACAAAAGACCTTACCCTATAATAATATGTTACACCCGCCGTAAGACCAGTTACGCTATAAGAAGTTACATTCCCCACATTCAAATTATTATAGCCACCCAGAGGAGATGAAAAATCAGAGTTATTATCAACATCAAGATAATATGCAGTAGCACCACCAACTGCGTTCCAGTTGGCTGTAAATGAGGTGCAGCCTGCACCGGTGGCTGCATTAGCTGTTGGGGCTGCTGGTGGGGTACAAGGAGTATATGTAACAGATAGCACTGGAAAATTATAAGGATGACCATCCATTTCACCCCAGTCAGAGTCATTCCATGTCATACCAATTCCGAGACCAAACCAAGTAGGATGACTATTTATATCTGCATCAGCAGTAGTACCCAAATCAATACCAGAATATTGAGTATATTGACTGTATGAGCCAGATGTATAAAGTGTTGTATAAAGATTATTGTAAATATTAGCAGCACTTTCAGTCAAAGGATCGGTTGTCATTTTGTAAAATCCAACAGAACTCGAGCCATAAGAATCATTATCAGTATATATTTTCAATGTAACATTAGTTACAGTATTTGTAACTCCAGTCAATGTCCATCGCGCCCAACCTCTCTGACTACGATAATCGCCATACCAAATTTCTCCAGTTGTTTTAGTAGAACCATCTGTCCATCCTGTATGGTAAGTTGTATTTGCAGTATTAAAATCTGTCGTTATGGGGTCAACAATAATAGGAAATACACGGTTATTGTCTTTTAAATAATTTACTGGAACAAGTTTTTTAATGATATAACCACCGTTGACAGCCTGTACCTGAAATTCTGCAAAAATCACATTATTCGAGTTATTTGAAGGAATCTTTTTTTCTGATTCAATGACAGCTTTTTTAATGTAAGAATCATAAACTTTTGGAGGTCTAATCTGCATCACTGTCTTTCCGTTACCATCAACAAAAGATAAACGGTTAATAATATTTATGTCATCATTTTTTGAACCGGGTGTTCTTACATGTTCTTGTTTGATAATCCAATCAGAAGGAATTTCGATTTTCTCTGAAAACACAAGATATTCTGATTCATCAGGTGCATTATTTAACAACTGATTATTTTGCATAATGTAATTCAATTTTTTTCCGGTGTAAAGTTGAATCACCTGAACGTCAATTCCAGGATAAGCCTCATGGTAAATAAGTTGATTCTTTATCGGTAATGCCAGAACATTATTTACAGTATTCAGAGTAACATAATTTCCATCATTTTTTATTATACCAACTTCAGGGTTTAGCCAATCTTTTACAAAATCATCATTCATCTTCATTAAAAAACCACCTTGTGTAGATTCTGAAAAATAACAACTAAATGAATTGTATGGAGTATAATATTTATAGTCAGTAAAAGTATTTGATGTATTGGTGATAATCTCTGTACTTATATCTGCCCAATTCCCATCAATTGCCTTATAATGAATAGGGGCAGTTGAAACAACGGCAGTATTACTTCCGTCCTCATTTTTAAAATGTTTTGAATAAGCATTGCGTAATGATAAATCCTCTTTTTCACGTTCATAACCTTTAAAAATACCTCCTTTAGAATTTCCACCTTCTATAACAGAATGCTTATTCTCAAGGGATGACAATGAAGTACTCTTTTGAGCATAACAAATATTAGTAAAAAGCAGAAATAATAAAAAGCAGAAAATTTTACATTTTCTCAGCTGGTAATGATTATAAACCATCAGGAAGATATGCTTGATCAGAGGTATATTTGGTTTCATATTGGTATGAGTTATCAATGGTTTCATATCTTATAAAAATTATCTCATTAATTATTTCTAACTGTTCTCATAGTTTTGCCGGAATTAATAATAATGTCGTTAGCATTTACTCTGTATCCGGGGCTGACTTGAGCACCGCTGTAATAGAAAGCTGCATCTGTTCCGTCAATTATTAAATTCCAGAAAGAATAGGTGCGGGTTAAGCCATTGTTTATCTGCTGGGTTGCTGAACCGTTAAATGTTACGGTACTTGTTCCTTTTACAAAGCCACCTAAAGTTCCTTCACTCCAGTTTCCTGAAACAAAAATCTGGTTTTTATTGGTAGCATTACTTCCGCAGGTTAGAGTATAAGCGCTTCCGCTACGAATTGTAAGATTACCTGTAATTGTGAATTGAGCAGCCCCTGCAGCAGTAGATTGCAGCGTAATAGATTTTGCATTATCTCCGGCTGTGCCTCCAATAATGATATTACCTGTTTTGGTTGGCCAATAGGTTACTCCAGATGCAGGTATGATTACATTAACTGTCTGATCGGGAATTTTTCCTTTTCCCCAGTTACGGCAATTGTCCCAATCGCTGCTTATATCTCCGTACCATAATCCAAAATACCCGGCATCGTGGTAGGGTATTATTTGTTGAGTTGTAGTAACAGAATTGCTGCATACATCGGTAATGGTAACAGAATAAATAGTACTTATAGCAGGATTCGCAGTAGGGTTGAAAATATCTGTTGCGCTTAAACCGGCAGAAGGAGACCATGCATAAGTATAACTTCCATCGTTTAACCAACCTCCTGCACCTGCTGCATTTAATGTAACACCACCCGTATAACAGGCATAATCAGGGTCAGAATTGGTAACATTTGCAGTAATTGCATCTCTGTTTTTTATCGTTAAATTTCTTGTTATTGTTTCTGAACTACAACTCTTAAGGTCAATTGTAATTGAAATTGTTTCATCGGGTTCAGCAGCCCCATCATAGAGCGCAGTAACAAGAATATCCCGATAAGTCATTCCTTCGAGAACTGTAACATACCATTTGGAGCCATCCCAAACAGGAGTAGGAGAAATAGTATAATCTGTGATATAAGTCGCTGTTCCTGCAAGAGAAAATTTCACTTTACAACCTCCGGGACCGGCAGGGCAGGAAAGATTTATTCTTGCAGTACCGACATTACAGCCCTCTACCGCATTACTTCCGGCAGCAGTAGGAGAATACAAGCAATCAAAATCTTCTACAGTAGGACTGACAAGACTATTTTTTTCAAAGAACACCCATGAGTCATAAACATGATCAAAGGCATCCCCTAAAATTAATTTAAGTCTGTACCTTTTACAGGGCATTACTGCTACAGAAGCAGTAAGTACTTTCGTGTATCCATCGGGTTCAATGGCTGCACTCGGAGACATTTCAAAATAAGTATTATTAGTAGTTTTATTAACATTGTTTATTGAAACAACCGTAGCTGTCCCAGGAATCGTTGCAATATTTTCTTTGTTGTAGTTATATCCATCTGCTTCAAGACTGGTTAAGTAAAAAGCAAAACCATCGTTAAATGCAGAACCCACGTATTCATCGTACTCATCAGAACCCCAAACATATCTGAAACTGGCAATATTTCCTTCAGGAACAAATTCAAACTGAAAGCCAATTGCATCGTAGGTTTGGACTCCTAATGACGTGGTAAGATCGGCATCCCCACCCGTATTAAAGTTCATGGTATTGGAACCCGAATTGTTTGTAGGCACATCTGCAACATTCCCACTGGAAATAACAATCCCGTTTGCAATACCGAGAGAACTTGTTCCATTATAAAAATACCCGCGATTTCCCTGACTACCGGCAGAAGCGTCTGAAGCACTTGTTGACTGAAAACAAGTACCTACCCAAATTGCATTGGAAACAGTTACGCCAACTCCGCAAAGCTCTTGAGCAAGAAGCAAGGCACCTGCACTTGTAGCATCAAACATAGGGTTTATTACTATTTGTCCCCTGCCTGCCGATGCGGCAATCAGAAATAACAGCAGTAGTGTATATATTTTTCTCATAAGAGTTTATTTTACTTGGTTCTTGTTAGGTTCAATTTTTACTACACTTACATCGGCAAATTCAATTTTTGTTAAATTACTTTTATTGAATTTTTTTAAAATTTGCATGCCATCTTTGTCTATAAAAGAATAATCATGCTCAAACTTTCCGTTTGCCAGAATTTTAATTTTTTTAAAATAAAAGTTATCGGGTTCTTTAACCATGCACGAACGGCAATTTCCATTATACCATAAATGATAAATCCATTCAACTTCAACTTCCCACGCGTTAGAATTAATAATTCTTACAGCCAAAGGTTGTTTCCCATCTGCTTCCTGCAAATTTTCATTAACAAAAAAGCTTACACCTTCTTTAGACATGAGCTGTTTATAGTTACTCTGCGCAAATATCATAGTTGCAGAAAAAAAGAATATAAGTAGACCGGTTAATAAAATTTTGTTTTTCATGGTTTTATATATTATTATAAAAATAATTATACGATGAAATTTATATTTTGTTTCAATAATTTATATTTTTCAAATTAACCTATTCGATTGTACGAATATATGTTCTGCTTTGTTATAGTTTTTCAATAGGTATTTTCACTCATTTTAACTTCGGCACAACAAGTATTCAATCTGCTTATAATACTTATGAAAAGAATACAACAATATCCCTAAACAATACAGAAAACAAATAAAAAATTAAAATTTTACGGGTAACGCAATTCACAAATATAATTAAAGAATAGATACTTACAATAGCTGAAGTCTGTACATTTGATTTTTTTTTTAACAATTTATTAATAAAAATTGAATTTGTTACGGATTTAAGAGGATGGAGAAAAGGTTTTTATCCATGATGGGCATTTATTGTATTAAAAAACAGATAGTTAAAAATACATAACTTTGTTGTTTTGTTAAAAAAATAAGATTCAGAAAAATGGGTATAAATACCCACATAAAAACAACAAACACGCTCGTCCGCTTCCCGCAAGGCATTTCCCGAAGACAAGTGCGAACATGGAGTAAATCTCAATGCACACTCGTCCGCTTCACGCAAGACTTGCCCGGAGACGAGCGCGAACAAGGGTCGAACAAAAAGTTTACAATTTTTAAAATAATTTTTTACAATTGGCAATTTGCAAACCATTCAAGTTTGAAAATATATAAAAATATCTTTGTAGTTTTGAAGAAAATTTTCCAAGCGTTTTGAAAAAGAAGAAAAAAAACATAATTAAACCATCTGAACTTTTTAGTTGGGTAAAAAAGCAAAAAGTTGTTTTACTCCTGATACTGATACTTGCAGCAGGATTTTCTTATTATTACAAAACAACCGGATTTGATCTTCTGACCTGGGATGACGACAAACAAATCATCAATAATCATGAGATAAAATCTTTAGATAAAGGAACTTTTCTCAGGCTTTACCATTTTGACAAGCACACATCGCTTACGCTGTTTACATTTGCATTAAATTTTGATAAACACAGAAACCATCCTCGTATTTACCACCTTCACAATGTTTATCTACATGTTTTAAATATTTTATTAGTATTTATTCTGATAAAAAAAATATTCAGGAAGAACTCCGTAGCACTTATTTGCGCTGTACTTTTTGCATTTCATCCTTCGCGAATAGAATCTGTTGCCTGGGTTTCTGAAAGAAAAGACCTTCTTTTTACCTTTTTTTCATTATCCGCATTATTAATTTACATACAATATTTGAACGGAAAATTTAAACTTTTTTTTCTGTTTCTTTTTTTATTAACAGCATACCTTGCCGGTTTGTCTAAAATTCAGGGAATAGCAATTATTCCACTAACTTTTTTATTTGACTGGTTTTATAGAAGGGAAATTTCTGTCCTGATGTTTTTTGAAAAATTTGCATTATTCTTCCTGATTTTCGTTTTTTATATTGATTTCATTTTCAGTTTTCAATTGCTAAAACCAACTATTTGTGTATTGTTATTATTAATTTTGGCATTTATTTCAGAAAAAATAAAAAAAACATTTAAGATTAAAAGCCTACTGGGATTTTTCTTTGTTTTATTTTGGTATCTGACCGGTTATAAACTCATGCTTTTACCTTTCCTTGCATGGTTTTTATTCAGCTTATTTTTAGAGGATAAAATGTCCGACATCCATATTCCAAAAGCATTTATTATAAAATATAAAAATTACCTGATAATTGTAGCAAGTTTTATTTTAATATTAGCAGGATTTTTCTTACAGAAAAAGTTTGCTTTCTGGTCTCCCGAGAGCGATCCAACAGTTGACTATCATTTCACTGATAGAATTTTTCTAGGGGCAGCATCCTTATTGTTTTATTTAAATCTTTTTATTTTTCCTTTTAACCTGAATGCTATACACCCGTATCCTCCGAAGGCAGAAGGATTGTTACCTTTGGAATATTATGCTTCTTTCTTTATTTGTTTAGTAATAATTGGAGTAATTTCATACTTTCTTTTCAAAAAGAAATTTTCCTATAAAAAAGAAATGATATTTCTAATAATATTTTTTCTGATCAATATTTCAATGGTTCTTCATATTATACCTATTCAGGGGCGATTGATTTATGCAGACCGATATCCTTATTTCGGATTTATAGGACTTTTTGCTCTCATAGGAATACTGTATGAAGAAAAAAAGCAATGGTTTCAAAAAAAAAAATGGACATATATAATTGCATTGATATATTTACTTTCAATGTCTGTTTATGGTTATTCCCGAATGAATACATGGGCGAACAGTGAAATTCTTTTTTCAGAAGTTCTTGAAAAAAATCCTGACGTTTCAATAGCGCATAATAATCTGGGAGCAGCAATGCTGAAATATAAAAAGAAAGATAAATGCATGTACCACCTGAATCGGTCAATTGCGTTAGACACCAACTTCAATCTTGCCTATTACAACCGCGCAATGGCATATTATAAATTTGATGAATTTGAGAAAGCAGAGAAAGACCTTCGGCTTTTAATAAGAAGGCAAAGAGATTCATTAGATCAGGCATTAAATTACAACGATTTAGGCATGACGCTTTTGCAAATGGGAAAAAAAGATGATGCGCTCGAATATATAGAAAAAGCAAGGCTTCTTAATCCGCGGTTTGATAAAACATTTAATAATCTCGGATGGATAAAATACCTTGATAAGGATTTTCCGGAAGCAATAAAAATGTTTAACAAAGCACTTGAAGTAAACCCAAATATGGATGAAGCGCTTACAAACCGTGGTTGGTGCAAATTGCAATCAGGAGACGGATACGGAGCAATTGATGATTTTAATAAAGCAGTAGAAATAAATCCATATAATGAAAAAGCCTTGTCGAATAGAGGCGCATTGCGAACTAATATCAAAGATTTTGATGGTGCTATTGATGATATCAGCAGAGCGATAGAGATCAATCCCGGTTTTGAGGTTGCTTATGCAAACCGCGCGTATGCTTTTTTCAATAAAGGAGACCTTCAAAATACAATCAGAGACTACGCTTCAGCGATTAAACTGAATCCGAAAAATACTGAACATTATCTAAATCGGGGCTGGGCATTATTTATGTCAGGAAAATATAATGAAGCTTTAGCAGATTATGAAAAAGGAATATCGCTCAAAGAACCCGATGCCTCTGCATTAACGAACATTGGAATTATAAGGCATAAAGCAGGATACTCTGAAAAAGGACTTAAAGACCTTGACAGTGCGCTTTCATTAAATGCGAAATTATGGAAAACCTATTTTTATAAAGGAATTATTCTTTATGATAAGTCTGAATATAAAAAAGCTGAAAAACCTCTTCAGAAATCAATAGAATTAAATAATAGAAATGCCGAAACATATTTGTATTTAGCAAAAACATACTTTACTATAAACAACAAAACTGAGGGGTGTAAAGCTCTTGAGCAAGCTGTTAAATTGGGCAATAGTCAGGCAAAAAATCTCTTTGATAAGGAATGTGCAAAAAAATAGTATTTTTGCAAGACACAATTTGCATAAAAACGAGAAAAGAAAACCAGTGGCAAAAACTATTATTAATGCGAATAACAACAGTCTGTGGTTGTCTTTAAAACAACTGTTCAAGCACCGGAGGCTGATTCTGCTTTTTACAATCAGAGATGTATGCGTTAAATATTCGCAAACCTATCTTGGAGTAATGTGGAGTCTTATTCAACCTGTTTTTGGAGTTGTTATTTTTACTTACATTTTTGGAAAGCTTTTAAATGTGGGCACAGATGGTTCTCCCTACCCAATCTTTGTATTAACAGGATTGGCACCCTGGTATTATTTTTCTTACATTGTGGCATATTCCGGAGTTTCACTTATAGAGTCGCAGCATATTATCCGCAAGATTTATTTTCCGAAACTTGTTCTTCCTCTTTCTAAATCTTTGACAGGGCTGATAGATTTTTCAATCTGGACATTTCTTATAATACTTCTTATGATTTTTTACGGAGTTATTCCCACGTACAAAATTTTGTTTTATCCCATTTTTGTTTTGTTAACTGCAATTTCAGGGTTAACGATTGGAATTTGGTTAAGCGCTTTAACCTATCGTAAGCGTGATTTTATGCATATTATTCCTTATCTTATCGGATTCAGTATTTTTATAACACCGGTCTTTTTTCCAACATTAATTATTCCTGAAAAATATCATTATCTTGTATATGCAAATCCTATGGCAGGAATTATTCAGGGAATAAGGTGGTGTCTTCTGGGACAAACCGATTTTTCACTAAAATATTTAACCGGAATTATTCCAATGCTTATATTTTTTATAGGCTCTCTGTTTTATTTTTCAAAAGTTGAACAAAAAATAGCAGATCAGGTGTAATGGATAATTGCTCTATCAATATAAAATCACTTTGTAAAGTATATGCCAAAAAAGGGCTTTTTACTTCAAAAAGGAGCCATACTCACTGGCTTCATCGCATCAATCCGTTTCGCTTTGCCAACATTTCAGTTTCGCCTCAAAATGCCGATAAATTCTATGCTTTAAACAATATTAATATTGAAATACTAAAAGGAGAAACAATTGGAATTATTGGAAGAAACGGAAGCGGAAAAAGTACGCTGCTGAAAATTTTGGGGCAGGTAATTCAACCCAGCAAAGGCGAAGTTGAGATTGACGGGTCTGTTGCGACGGTCTTAGATATTGGTCTTGGGTTTCATCCTGAACTTACAGGAATTGAAAATATTTTTCTCAGCGGAACTCTTTTGGGAATGAAAAAAATAAAAATCGAACAAAAAATTCCTCAAATAATTGCTTTCAGTGAATTGGAAGATTCCATTCATTCAGTTGTGAAAAATTATTCTAACGGAATGTATCTCCGGCTTGCTTTTTCCATTGCACTACATCTGGAAGCAGATATTTTGCTATTTGATGAAATCCTTGCAGCAGGCGATCTGGAATTTCGGATCAAAGCAATGAATGCTATAAAAAAAGCTGTAAATGAAAGAAAAACTACTGTTTTAATGGTATCCCATAATCTTACTGAAATTATGGAACTTTGCGATAGAGTTCTATGGCTGGAAAATGGAAAAATAAAGAAAACCGGTACCCCTCTACAAATCGTTGCAGAATATATAGAAGACTCTGCTGTCATAGAAGAAGCCAATCCTCAACCCAAAAATGAAAATAATATCAAAGATATTATTATACAAGATATAAAAATTCATTCAAAAGAAAGAGGGAATAATGCTTTTCTTTATAATACGGACACGATACAAATTTGCATCAATTATTCTACGCAAATAAACGATATTGCCATTGATATTGGAATAACTCTTTTTGACAGCAGCTCAAATCCTGTTTTTTTCTCATCTACTGCTTTCAGCACTGTTGAGAAAACATGTCAAAAAGGAAATTATACGGCAGTATGCGAAATTCCTCCAGAACTTTTAAATGCAGGAACTTTTCTTGTTAGTGTGCTTGCATTAAAAGACAAAAAAGATATTATTTTAAGATTGCCTAAAACAACTATTTTCAAAGTTGAAATAAACGAAAATGATCCTGCAAAATTATGGGAAAATAAAATTCCCGGACCACTCAAACCAAATTTAAAATGGCAAATACACAACAAAAAAAATGATAATTCCATTTCATAATATTCAGCGATTTTTTTTAAAAAATCAAGAGCAGATTCAGAAACTTTCTCTAAAAATCTATTCCACAGGAAAAGTTGTTGCCGGCAAAGAAACCGAAGAACTTGAAAAAAACCTTTGCGCTTTGAACGGTAGAAAATACGCAGTTACAACGGGAAGTTGCACAGATGCTCTCTATTTTGCATTATATGCGACAGGATTAAAACCCAAAGATGAAATTTTTATTCCCGCATTTTCTTTTATAGCATCATTATCGTCTGTTGTACGAGCAGGACTTGTTCCAGTATTCTGCGATATCAATTCAAAAAGTTTTATGCTGAACCTGCAGGATGCAGAAAATAAAATTACCAAAAAAACAAAAGCCATTCTTGCCGTTAATCTTTTTGGCGCTACACTGAATAAATTTGAACTTGAAAATTTTGCTAAAAAGAATAATTTGCTACTGATTGAAGATGCAGCGCAATCGCTCGGAAACCCACATCAGGAGTTTAAATGGGGCTCTATAGGCAAGGCAAGCTGCCTGAGTTTTGATCCGACAAAAATTGTTGGAGTATATGGAAGCGGAGGCGCAGTTTTAACTGATGATGGAGCAATTTATGAAACAGTTAAAAAATTACGCTATCATGGAAAAGATATGAATACAGGACAATTTACCTGCTTAGGATACAACAGTCAGATTTCAGAATTCGATGCTGCTTTACTGAATTATCAGTTGAATTTTTTAGACAAAATTGTAGAAGAAAGGAATAAAATAGCTTCAATTTATTGCAATGAGCTTTCAAATATTCCGGAAATTATTCTGCCTGAAATCAACTCAAATCCTTCGAGTTTTCATAAATTTGTTATTCGTGTTTCGTTTCGGGATAAACTTGAAAAAGTCTTATCGGAAGCAGGAATTCAGACGATGAAGCATTTTTCATACACCTTAGATGAAGCAAATTTTCTGAAAGAATTTTCTCATAAGGCTGAAAATATTAAAATAGCGCAACAAATAAAAAATCAGGTTCTTTCATTACCCATTTATCCTGAACTGACAGAGCAGGAAATTCGATTTGTTTGTGCGAGTATTAAAAAAATATTTAAAAAATAAAGTTATGCTGATAATAGGTACAGGTGGTCTCGGAAAAGAAATTCTGGGAATATTAATAGAAGACAATTATCCAAACGAAATTATTTTTTTTGACGAAGATAAAAATGCACCCTGCATGCTTTATGATAAATTTCAGGTCATAAAATCTGAAAAAAAATTGAAAGCATTACTTAAGAAAAATGCAGAATTTATAACAGGCGTGGGGCATCCGAGAATGAGAGAAAAAGTTACATTGAGGCTTGAAAAAATGGGAGGAATTCTAACACCGATAATTTCAAAACGCACTTCCATTTTTCCATTTAATGAAAAATATGAAGGCATCATTATTCAGCCGGGGGTGGGCATTTCGCATAATGCAAAATTTGGAAAATGTTGTGCAGTACACATAAACTCTACTATCGGGCACAGTTGTGAAATCGGAAATTTTGTGAATATCGGACCAAATGTTTCTATAATAGGACCGGTTTGCATTGGAGATTATTCATACATAAGCGCACAAGCAACTATTTTGCCACATCTCACTTTAGGGAAAAATGTTGTGGTAACTGCGGGAAAAGTAGTTAATAGAAATCTTAATGACTTTGAGACGTTTTAATTTAGGGATTAAGGATTAAGAAGTAGGAGTAAAATAATATTATGAGATACGGAAATTTCATTCATTAATTCGTGTACAAAAATATTATACTTTCCAAATGACAAATTATTTGATATCAAAACCTTAACAAGTCATTAATAATAAAGTAAGACAAATTAAAAATAATTGAACCAATACAATTTATTACAAGAATAAATCAAGAAATAAAAATTTAGTTTTTCCCAACTGCACAGGATTAGATACCTAACGCACATTTGCCCATTCAAAAACTTTTGCCAAAATGTTGATGGCAACAGAAAAATTTTTGAAAGAGCTAATATTGCAAACGCTCAAAAAAAATTTGATTACAATTATAATTTCTCAAATAATATTTTTAAATTTGGAAATAACAAAAAATGATAATTTAGTTTCTTTTTAAAAATATAGAAATTATAAAAAAAGTGGAGTCCATAATCCACAATAAAAAACGGGGCGTCACTGAAAAGCCATAAGAGTAAGAAAAATTTTAACTCAAATTAATATGAAAAGGCAAGTTATTTTATTATCAATCCTGTTCGCTTTATTTGGCTGGAGCAATTGTTTGCATGCACAAAAACTTGTTCTTGAAAAAACCTATGAAATAGATAAAAAAGCTAAAAAGGGATATTTAAATTCGGTTACTACAAACACCGGAGACAAAACCACCACTCTTTCTTTTGTTACTAAGTCTAATTCAAAAAAAGTAATGTATCAGAACTACATCTTCGATAAAGAATATAACTTTATCAAAAAGGAAGAAAAAGAAGATGTTTTTACAAATGCAAAATATAAATCTGAAAAAGGTGAGAAATATGTAGTGGATGGGGTCACTTTAGAACAAGGGTTTAGTCTAAATATTAAGAAAAGGAGAATTGAGTATTCATGGAGCTGGATTAACTTTCGTTATGAGAAAAAAATTACACTTCTTGATAAAGTGAAGCTGAAAGACGAGGAAGGGAACAAATATTGGTTGGTTAAACAGTTTGAAAATGACCAGACCGGTGACATTTATGCCATGGTAATAGCAAGTGGAAAAACAGCAACCCCGAATGAATATACTTTAATAAAAATTGGTCAGGACTTAAAAGTTGAAATTACCGACAAAATTTCCTTCAAAAAACAAAAAGGGTTTCGCGGTTCTTTTTACATACCCGTTGAAAACCCTAACGAAACAAATGACGATGATGGCGAAACTGAAAATGATATGTCAAATTCTGATCTGTGTTTTATTTTTGCAGCCGAATTCACTCCCGATAAAGACAGATTAGGAGAAAATACCGATTTTGAGATGATCCGTGTTTCTAAAGAAGGAAAAGTTATCAAAAGGATAGAATTTAAAGTTAAATCAAGCGAATGGAATATCATTAATGTTACTGCAAATGCCGGAAGTTTATATTTCATCGGTCCTGCTAACGAAGGCAAGCCATTAGGGGCATCTAAAGTTTCTGTTTCCTTTGGCGAAAACACCAAATATAATTTTTATCAAATTGCGAAAATTACCGGGGATAATGTTGATTATGTAACATCTACCAAACTTGATGAATTTGAAGCAAAACTTAAAAAACCCGCTTCGCAGAAGAAGAGTCCGGAATATAAAGGAAAAAAATTTACTATCAGAAATATTTCTGTTGCTAAAGATGGTGCCGTATTTATTTATGGCCAAAATTTCAGTGGAGAAAAATGGGACGATATTTTAATGTTTTATTTTGACAAAACCGGTGTCCTTAAAGCTCAATATGGGGTACGCTTAGAAGAAAGAAATGATTTCTCCGAAAAAAGAATGGCAAGGCAGTTTATCAAACTTACCGATGCCAATGCTTACTGGGAAATATGGGAATTAGAAGATATTGACGATGGAAGGGCATTGCAATATCCGAATATTTCAAAAATTAATTTAGCTACGGGTGATATCAGCGATTTTCAAAAATTCGGAACTGTAAAAGATAAACCTACTTATTATTTGCAGAATTCTTACCCATGTATTATTAACCCTGAAGACAATTCCCTGATTTATCTTGGGCAAAATAAGAAAAGCAATATTTTGTGGTTTGGTAAAATTGTGGTGGAATAATAAAATTTAAAAAAAAATAATATTTTTGTAAATGGTGGTTGAGGCTTTCGAAGCCACCATTTATTAATTTATAATTTACCGGTAACTTCGAGAATCTCAATTACCATTTCCCTTAAATCGAAAAATTTATGAAAAAACTTTACATTCCTGCGATACTAATGTTTTTCATTATTTCCGCATTGGGTCAAAATGCTTATTTGACTTACAACAAAGCCTATGGTCAGCTCCTATATGAAAATTATGAAGGCGCAATAGCACTTTTCACCCAGGCAATAAATGAAAAACCGGATATTGCCGATGCTTATTCATTCCGTGGGCTTTCTTATCACAAGCTTGGACAGCTTGACAAAGCCATTGAAGATTATATTAAAGATAATTCATTTAAAAAAGATAGAAGCAGCTATAATCTGGCTTGTGCTTATGCCCTTCAGGGAAAAAAAGATGATGCTTTCAGATTATTGGAGCAGAGTCAGAAATCGGAATATAAAAAACAAGCCAACATCATCGAAAGTGATACTGATTTTGAGAAACTGAAATCGGATCCCAGATGGAAAAATTTATTAACAGCAGATGTCCTCACGCCTTACGACAAATTAATGGTTGAGGTAAATGAAAAATTCGGAGCAAAAAATTTTGAAGGCTCTATTCAGGCATGCGAAAAAGCAATCGGAATAGATAAAGCCGATAAACGTGCATGGATATCCAAAGCATACATTTTATCGCAGTTAGAAAAAAATGATGAGTCCATTGCAGAATATGATAAACTTATCGGGATTGATGCTAGCGATTTTGAAGGTTATGCCGGAAAAGCAAATGTGTATTTTAAATTGCAGAAATATTCACAGGCATTGCCCTTATATGAGACGGCCGCTGCTAAAAATCCATACTACATGCCTTTGTATGAAATGGGAATGTGCAAATTTGGTACAGGTAAAAAAGATGCAGGAATCGAGGATATTAAAAAATATTGTGAAATTTTCACCAAAGACGACATGACTCTGTATACCTGCGGACGATTTTTGTATGATATGGAACGCGATAACGAAGCCCTTATATATGCAGAAAAAGCAATTGCGCTCAATAAATCTATTCCTGAATACTTTATGCTAAGGGCCTATGTGAACCATGTTAAAAAAAATTGGGATACCGCAATATCCGATTATTCACAGGTAATCGTCGCTAACGACAAGAACGCAGGAGAAGCCTATTATAAAAGGGGACTTTGCAAAGCGGAAAAATTTGCTATTTCAAAAAATGCATCTGATAAATCCGGATTCTGTTCAGATATGAAATCAGCAATAAAACACGGAATTACTGAAGCAGCACAGTACACGAAATTGTGTGAATAGGTACTTAGTGCTTGCAAGAAAACGTCAATTTCTGCGTTACTCTCAACCTGAAAAACAGTCATGTACATTAGTACACTCCTGATTTTCAGGTCTTCGAAAGCCCTGCCTACCGGACAGGCAGGCTTGAACTTGACCTTTTCTTATCAAGCACTCACACTGTTAAGCAAAAAACAAGGGTTTTCTTGCTAACACTACTTACTGAAGTTTTTTTTGTCGTCAAAGATAATATTTATCAGTCCGGATTTGGGATAGTGAGTGAATACAATGTTCCTGATAAATTCTATAATCCTTAATCCTTAATCACCATCCTTAACCTGCCAGACCTGCTTGCATCAGGCAAGCTGCGTCAAGCAGGCATGCCCTTAATCCAATAATATTTTTAATCTACGACACATCAGGAGTCTGGTACATACCGCCGAATTTAGCCATGCGAACATAATTACGAAACTGCGCTTCAAATTCTATTTCCATAGCATGCAACTCTTCTTCAGAAAGCTCATCAATAAAGCAGGTTGGATCTTCTCCGTATAAATCATTCCCTTGGAAATAAGCCATAGTACGGCAACCACCGCAGGTAAAATTGTATTTGCATTTTCCACATTTACCAGAAAATTCATTGCGCCTTACTATTTTTTTAAAAATATCCGACTCAAATAAAATTTCTTTTAAATCTGTTTTTAAAACATTTCCTCCGCTTACATGATCGCCAAGTAAGGGGCATGGAGCAACTTCGCCATCAGGTGTTACAGAATAGAACGAACCGCACCAACAACCAACTGAAGGATTTGTCGGCACATTGTATTCCGCATTTGTCTGACCAGAATATTTTGCGTGAGCATCCGGGTTCAGAAAAAAGGGAACAAAACTTACGTACCCATGAAAGTATTTTCTTAAAGAAGGATGCAGCTTTTCCTTTAATATTTTTTTATCAAACATTAAATCATAATTGCAGGAATTACGAGGAGAATAAGGAATTCTGTTGTGAGGCAATTTTAATTCACGTATTTTTTTTATTGTTTCAGCAAAATCATCAGCTGTATGTTTTCCCATTGTAACACAAATATTCATACGCACATGATGCGTTTCAAGTCTTTGTATTACATCAAGGACTTTGTTGGTTTCAACGTCTCGAGTTTTTTTATTTTCCAAATCTTTAAAAGAATTCACACCAAGTGAAATAAGAAGATTATCTCCCAGTAATTGTTTCAGAATTTTTATTTTTGAATCGTTTAATGTAGTCCCATTAGAAGCAATTCCAATTACAAAATTATTTTTTGATGCAAATTCAAGTAAGTCTAAGGCATCCTTTCTTAATAGAAATTCACCCCCAGAAAATTCGATATAACGGGTTCCTATGTTAAAGGCTGGAATTAATATTCTGTTGCAAATATCATCATAACTTAATTCAGATACACCTTTCCATTTTTCTTTTAAATGCGAACCACTTGAGCAGTTATCACAGGCAAAATTGCACGTGCGTGTGGCTTCGAGATAGAGGGTGTGAAAATATGGGAGCATATATTTTGTTTTTAGATTAAGGATTAAGGAGTAAGGAGTAGGAGTAAACTTTCCTTAATCTTTAATCCTAATTCTTAATCCATATTAATTATTTTTAGGAGTAGGAAAATCAGGATATCTGGATTTACTCTTAATATCTACTTTATACATCAAAGCCGAACACCTATTTCATAATCTCAAATGCTTATCAATAATTCAAATGTAAAGATAAAAATAATAACAGAACTACATTAATAAAATTTAAAATGTTATTCTTAATCTGAATTATTGATGTGTTTGTAGGAGTAGAAGTAGGAGAAAAGATATCAAATAATTTAATAAACAAAACCACTTTTATGCAAACCTGTGAGGAGCTTACGCACAAGCCTCCACTCGAAACCTCACAGGATGGCATATCTATACTTTTTTCTCATTCTACTTATCATTCTATTAGTCCTTTTTCAACCTGATAGATTTAATAACTTTGCAGAAATAGTGCCTGCAAGAAAACGCCAATTTCATCGTTACGCTTGACCTGAAAAGTAGTCATGTACATTAGTACACTCCTAATTTTCAGATCTTCGCAAGCATTTCGGCAAGGTCAATGTATTACCTTGAACTTGACGTTTTCTTATCAGGCACACACATTGTGAGCAAAAAACATAAGTTTACTTGCAAACACGAAATAGGAGCAATCCGATTTCACAAAACAAATTAAATTCGTTTTCAGAATTGAATAAAAATGAATAAATTTGTATTTTACAAATAAATCCGGTTATTCATGAAATGGGCTTTTATTATTGGCGCTTCAAGCGGGTTTGGTCTTGCTACTGCACGAAAATTAGGGAGCAAGGGATATAATTTGTTATTATTGCACAGAGACAGAAGAGTTAAGTTGCCTGAAATAGAACAATGTTATGAAGAAATCCGTGCAACCGGAGTTCGGGTTCTCAGTTTAAATCTCAATGCATACGATCAAGCTACCTTTGATACTGTTCGTGAAAAAATACAACAAGAAATTTTACCGGAGGGAAAAATCAATGTTTTTGTTCATTCGCTTGCAGATGGAAATATTGGAAAAATTTCTGTTGAAGATCCCTCAAAAGAAAAGCAGCTTACAGACGAAGGCTTCAGGCGAACAATTGAAGCAATGGGTATAAGTTTTATTACATGGAGCAGGTATCTAAAAGAGCAAAATTTCTTTGCAGAAAATGCACGGATTATCGGAATAACAAGTGAAGGAACAAAGCTCGTATTACCACTGTATGCTGCTGTTGCTGTAGCTAAATCGGTATTAGAAACTTCCGTAAAATATCTTGCAGTAGAGTTTGCTTCATTTAAAATAACAACAAATTTAATTTGCGCCGGCGTGTCTGATACCAACGCATTGAAAGTATTTCCCGATTATCAGAAATTATTAGAAACGTATAAAAAAAGAAATCCGTTTGGAAGGCTTACAACTCCGGAAGATGTGGCAAATGCGATATATCTTTTAAGTATGGACGAAGCAGCATGGATTAACGGCGCAACTATTAGGGTTGATGGGGGAGAACAAATAGCCGGAGTAATATGATGTATTTGCCCAGAATGTCCGATAGCAGCGTTACTCTTGAATTGAAAACGGTCATTTACTCACGTAAACTCCCTGTTTTTCAATTCTGCGAAAGCCTTGCTCTCGAACATTCTGAATCAAACACATACTTTATAGTCGCTACGACAACAGCCACTATTAAACAAAACAGTATGGGAACAAAGAATAATATTGCAAGTTGCAGATTGCTTTAATAGGGTGATTTCGACAAGCTCAATTACCCTGTAAAATGTAAAAAATAACAACAACATACAACATGCAACAAACTAAAATAATAAATTTAATTTAAACAATTCTTGTGACAACAGAGCAAAAAATACTTTCTTCCCTACCCTACTGCGAACCATTTTTGTTTGTTGACAGAATAACAAATATTAATGAAAATAGCATAGCAGGAAGCTACACTTTTAATCCGGAAAGTTTTTTTTATAAAGGACATTTTAAAGACAAACCTGTAACACCGGGAGTAATTTTACTGGAATGTATGGGACAAATCGGATTGGTTTGCTTTGGAATTTACTTATTGAATCTGCACGAAAAAAAAACAGATTTTTCAATTGTATTAAGTAATCTTGAATCAGATTTTTTTAAAATTGTTTATCCGGAAGAAACAGTCTTTGTTCATTCAGAAAAAATGTATTTGCGAAATAATATTTTAAAATGCAGAATTCGTTTATCTGACAATAATAATGAAACAATAACGACAACTATTGCAAGCTGTAAATTCAAATTGGAATCATGAAAAAACGGGTCGTAATAACAGGAATGGGTGTTGTAGCACCTAATGGTACAGGAGTTGAAAATTTTCTGCATTCCATTCAAAACGGAGTATCGGGAATTCGTTTTATCGAAGAATTAAAAAATCTGAATTTTGGCTGTCAGATTGGCGGGATACCGGAATTTAATGATTCTCCCTATTTACAGATTTTAGAACAATACGGACTCAATGGGTGCAGTAAAATAATAACATTATCATGCATTGCAGGGCTTGAAGCCTGGGAAGATGCCGGTTTTCAAATACCCGAAAGAGAAAGTGCAGTAGATTATGAAACGGGCATTATCATTGGAAGCGGTATTGGGAGCGCTGATATTTTTGGAGAAAGAATAGTTCCTCTGACCAATGAAAAACAAATAAAAAAATTACGCAGCACAATTGTTGAACACAGCATGTTAAGTGGCCCTTCTGCAAATCTTGCCGGTATTCTTGGTTTGGGAAATCAGATAACATTTAATTCATCCGCATGTTCAACCGGAACAGAAGCTATCCTTATGAGCTTTGAAAGAATCCGTTCAGGGCAGGCAATTAGTATGATAGCAGGCGCCGCAGACACATACTCTCCTTACTGCTGGTCTGGCTTTGACTCCATGAGGGTATTAACCCGCAAATACAATGAAGAACCAGAAAAAGGAAGCAGACCCATGAGTGAATCGGCAAGCGGTTTTGTCCCGGGTGCAGGCGCAGGAATTATCATACTTGAAGAATACGAAACAGCAATTAAACGAAACGCTAAAATATATGGAGAAATAGTTGGTGGACACATAAATGCAGGAGGTCAGCGTAGTGGCGGCACCATGTCTGCTCCGAATTCAGAAGGAGTTATTCGTTGTATTAAAAATGCAATGAAAGACGCTTGTATTGAAAGCAAACAAATAGATTACATTTCCGGTCATCTTAGTTCAACAATGGCAGACCCGATTGAAATCAAAAACTGGACAGAAGCATTAGGCAGACAAGGCAATGAATTTCCATATATTAATTCGCTGAAATCAATGACCGGTCATACTATAGGAGCTGCCGGAGCCATTGAAACTGTGGCTGCCCTTTTACAGATGAATCATAATTTTATTCATCCCAGCCTAAACTGCGAAGACTTACATCCTGAAATAAAAAAATTAGTTGCCCCTGAAAAAATACCTCATACAACAATCAATGATATAAAAATTAAGTATCTTGCAAAATCAAGCTTTGGTTTTGGAGATGTGAATGCATGTGTGATAATTAAAAATTTAAAAGATTAGTTTATGGATACAATAAAAAATGAAGTGAAGGAAATTTTAAATAAGTATATTTTTGATAAAAAAATTTGGACAAATGCTCCAGAAAATCCGCGCATAATTCTGGATTTAAAAATAAATTCCGCACGAATTGTTGACATTGTTTTGGACGTAGAAGAAAAATACGGAATAGAGATTGATGATAAAGCATTGGAAAAAATAATAACAGTAGAAGACGTTATCAATACGATTAAACTGAAAGCAGATAAGTAAATTGATTGCCAATGATATCATATCATTTATAAATATAGAAAGCAAATATCGTATTGCAAGCGATAAGGCTTTGAAAATTATTTTTCATCCCGATGAATATAATTTGTTAAATAACTATTCGCAGGTTTTACTTTCCTCTTTGCTTTGGACATGCAAAGAAAGCGCATACAAAATAATGATGAAGAACGGCTTTAGAAGAGCTTTTGCCCCTTCTCTTTATTGCGTTTCAATATCTGCTTCTGAAAATTCTATTTTTTCCGGAACAGTATCCTATAATAATTCTCATGTTTGTGCTTATTATTCCGGTGTAACAGATTCATTCATTAATACCATAGCTGCTGTTAGTAAAAAATCGTTACCATTTATTTTTCATAAAATTTTTTCAGTAAATACATCTGAAGAAAAAGATGTGCGTATCTGTAATGAAATAAGCAAATCATTAAATATTCCTGTTTCTAATATTGAATTGAAAAGAAATTATTGGGGAATTCCAGAATTAATAATTGATGGGAAAAAATCTAATATTGAAATTTCTCTCAGTAATGATGCCTCCTATATTTCACTCGCTTATTTGTCTTAATACACTATGATGAATAATTTGACGGTCAGCATTGGAATTACAACTCATAATCATGAGCTTTTTATTGCAGAAGCATTAGACAGCATTCTTTCTCAAAACACTAATTTTAGCTTTGAAATTGTTATTTGTGATGATGCATCATCAGATTCAACAATATCTATTATAGAAAAATATAAAGCTGCAAATCCTAATAAAATTAAAGTTTATTATTCTGATAAAAATATTGGTCCTTTCGAAAATGCAAAAAAATTATATGGAAATCTGAAAGGGAAATATATAGCATGGCTTGATGGAGATGATTACTGGACTAATTCAGAGAAGCTACATAAACAAATTATATTTCTTGAAGAAAATCCTGATTATGTCGGTTGTTTTCATGATGCATTAATCATAAGCAATATCCAAAATGATTCTAAAGCCGGAGATCAGGAAAAAAAACAAGCATTACATCATTACAAATTTTATTCTCAATTTAACAGGTATTCATCTGATTTTTATCCATGGGATTTATTAGACAGAAATATAATTCCAACAGCATCTTTGCTTTTCAGAAACGGAGACTATAAAGAGTATTTTAACACATATAATAATATAAATATCTCACAAAACTGGCTGATTCATTTATACCTGATAAGAAACAGTAAATTTTATTATTTTAATGAAGCATGGTCTGTTTACAGAGATCATGCAGGAGGTATTTCAAAAACCATAGCGCAAAATTCTTTTAAGAAAAAGAATATTTATATCTATAAAAAATTATTAAAAGATACGTATTACAAAAAACATCATGCAATTAAAATATTGTACGGAATTATTAATGAGTACAGACAAATTTTATACAACGAGGCAACATATCAAAAAGAAAGAAAAATGTTTTACAGTTCTTTATTTTATTACGTTGGTAATATGATAAAGCTCTTTTTTAAGGAAGGAAAATATTTTACAGGCAGATATCTAAAGAGACAATAATGTGCGGAATCATTGGTCAGGTAAATAAAAATGCGACAATAATCTCTTCTGATTTTGAGCGGATGCGAGATACCCTTGCGCACAGAGGATCTGATGGCTTTGGTGCATGGTATTCGGAAGACAAAAAAACGGCATTTGGTCATCGCAGATTATCATTGATTGACCTTTCTGAAAAAGGAAAACAGCCCATGTGCAATGAAGACAGAACTTTATGGCTGACCTGTAATGGAGAAATATACAACTATAATGCATTGAAAAATGAGCTAATTCAGAAAGGACATGTGTTCTGTTCCGAAAGCGACAGCGAAGTTATTATTCACGGATATGAGGAGTGGGGTGCATCTGTGCTAGAGAAATTAGACGGTATGTTTGCTTTTGGCATTTATGATGAGAAAAATCAAAAGTTGTTTCTCGCCAGAGATCGTTTCGGAATAAAACCCTTATATTATTATTACGATTCTGAAACCTTAATTTTTGCTTCCGAAATAAAAGCAATAATAGCTTCTTCAATGGTTCCAAGAAAAATAAATTTTACTTCTTTTTGTAATTTTTTTACTTATAGATATATCCCTTCCCCAGATACAATATGGGAAAACATAAATAAATTATCACCCGCCACATATTTGATTTTTGACAAAATTAACGCTCCTATAGTTAAAGAATATTATTCTCCAGATTTTATAACCACTACTAATAATTATGAAAATATAACAGCAAAACTTGACAATCTTTTAGAGCAATCTGTAAGTTCTCATATTTTGTCGGATGTACAGGTAGGGTTTTTTCTGAGTGGGGGCTATGATAGCAGCACAATAGCTTACTATCTTAATAAAATCAAATATAATACACAGGCTTTTTCAATAGGTTTTGAAAACTGGGAAAAAAGTGAACATTATTATGCCGCATTAGTCGCTAAAACATTTCAGCAGCCTTTGCAAACAACAATTATGGGTAATGATAATTTATCAGAATTAGAGGACCTTAGTTATTTTTACGATGAACCTCTTGCGGATATTTCAATCCTTCCAACTTACTTTGTAAGCAAATCGGCTGCATCAAAAGTTAAGGCTGTTTTGTCCGGTGAGGGAGCAGACGAAATTTTTGCCGGTTATACCTGGCATCGTGAAATTCCATTGAATCTTGACATACGGTCAAAAATATATTACCTTACTCAAAAAATTAAGAGAAAACACGCTCATTTTTCAGTAGAAAACTATAGTGAGGCAATGTCAATGGGATGTTTTGACAAAAAAGAACTCTGCAAACTTTTAAACCCTGATTTATTTTCTTATATTCCTGAGGATACAAATTGGTTTTACAGAAAACATTTTAAAAAAGAATTGAGTGGCTTAAAAGCCTTTCAATATCTCGACATAAAAACATTTATGGGAGAGCTTGTGCTGACAAAAGTTGACAGAGCAAGTATGGCAAACTCCCTTGAAGTGAGAGTTCCTTTTTTAAATCATCATCTTACAGATTTTGTAACACAATTGCCTGAAGAAAAATATTTCAGCAAATCTCAAACAAAAATTTTATTGCAGAATACTATTAAAAATAAAATTCCCCAAGAAATAATAAAGCGACCAAAGCAAGGATTTGTAGGTCCGGATACATACTATATGGATATTAGCTGGTATAAGAAAAATCTTGAAAACTGTAATTTAATCCGAGAAAAAATTATTCGCAAAGAAACAGTTGAAGGATATTTACAATCTAAAGATCATTGGCGCTTATGGAAAATACTTATCATGGAGAACTGGTATAAAAAATGGATGATTTAAAATGTTAAAAAATATATTCAAAAAAATACCAAAAATAAAGGGAGTTCCCATATCTGATGTTAAACAATATTTCCATCAGCGCCCCTGTAGTACGCTTGAATATTTTTGCGCTGCACCGTTCAAATCTATGCTGTTTATTCAAAACGGAGACGTTAAAGTTTGTCATTACAATCGTGGAATGTCAATTGGAAATTATCCGAAAATGTCTTTAATAGAAATATGGAATGGTGCTGCATTAAATAGAATTCAGGATGGTATTAAATCCGGAGATTTATCACAAGGTTGTTTTGATTGCAGAAATTTTTTACTAAAAAAAAATTATGAGTCAGTTCCGGCAAGCAGATACGATTTTTTAGCGAAATTCAAGCCTGAAGAAGGATATCCGGTAATGCTCGATTTTCAGCTCACCAACACTTGTAATCTTGAATGTATTATGTGCAGCGGGGAGTACTCCAGTTCAATACGAAAAAACCGAGAAAAAGGAAAAGCTTATCATGAGCCATGGGACAATGCATTTATTGAACAACTGAAAAATTTTATCCCTCATATTAAAGCCGCATCATTTACCGGAGGAGAGCCCTTTGCTTCCGAAATATATTTTTCTATATGGAATTTGATTAAAAAAATTAATCCGTCTATTGATATTTTCGTATCAACAAATGCTACAATTCTAAATGATAAAATAAAAGAAATTCTCCAATCGCTTAAATTCAATTTCACAATATCTATTGATTCTGTAGTGAAAGAAACGTATGAGACAATAAGAAAGAATGCCTGTTTTGAAACAACAATGCAAAATATTTCATGGATAGAAAATTATTGCAAAACGAATAATCGTTCTTTTTCCATTAAAGCTTGTATAATAAAAAATAACTTTCAGGAAATACCGGAATTTATAAATTTCTGGAATGATAAAAATTGCGTTGTATACCCGAAATTAGTATGGTTTCCACCTTATCTCAGCATTCGCAAATTATCTCAGGATGAATTAAAATATATTTCCAATTATTATGAAAATTTCAAATTCTCTGAAAACACAAATATTCAAAAAGGGAATATTCGCTTTTTCAAAGGCATTTGTTCACAAATAAATGAATGGACTGGTGAAAACAGAGAGTCTCCTAAAAATAAACTTACGTTTTTTTCGACAAAGGAGCTAAAAGAGATGCTGATAAAAAACATTTCAGATTATATTAATTCTCATGATGAAATAAAAGAGAAAGAGCTTTTTTATAAAAAAGAAATAGAGGAAATAATTTGCTGTGAAAAAGATGAAGTTAATTTAAAAAATGCCTTGTTAAATTTTATTAATATTTCTCCTTCTTCTATAATTGCAGAGATAGATAGAAATACACCGGAAAAATTAAAAGAACGTTTTAAAGCAGCGGGGAAAGAATAGCTTATGTTTTTTAAAAAAAAATATCCCGAATGGTTTTCTGAAATCAACAGGATTCGTCCTTCCCGGGCGAAGGAAACAGGATGTTTTGCACCTCAAAGCAACATGTATTTCAGAATTGACGGAAGTGTTACATCTTGTTGCCATAACTGGTCATATAAAATTGGGCACTACCCATCGCAAAATATAAAAGATATATGGCAATCCGACCAAAAAAAAATCTTGCAAAAATCTTTAGACTCTTTTGATTTTTCATTAGGATGTTACCGTTGTTTCATGAGTATAAAAAGTAGAAATATTTCCGGAACAGGACTTCTTGACTTTGATCGTTTCAAAAACAAAACAGCCTTTCCCATGTGCATTGAATTTGAACTGGAATCAGATTGTAACCTGCAATGTATAATGTGTACACGCAATATACATGAATTAAAAAAAACAAAAAAAATGCAGGAAAATAATTTAACTGAAATTTATGACACAAAGTTTATTAATGAATTAAAAGAATTTATTCCTTTTTTGAAAGAAGCAAAATTTTACGGCGGAGAGCCTTTTTATATTGAATCATATTATAAAATATGGGAATTAATTCTTGCCATAAACCCTGCATGTGAAATAAGCATGCAAACAAACGGTACAATTCTTAATGACAGAATAAAAGAAATATTATCAAAAGGTAGATTTAATATTGGAATTTCAATTGACTCAATAAAATCTGATACTTATGAATTTATCCGCAAAGGTGCCGGGTTTGAAAAAGTAATAGAAAATCTGTTGTTTTTTCAAAATTACTGCAAAAGTAAAAAAACCTATTTTGGGATTAGTATTTGCCCAATTAAAAAAAACATGTATGAAATTCCTGAAATTATAAACTATTTTGAAAAGCTTAATATCCCTGTTTTTCTTAACACGGTACTACTCCCTCCGGCACATGCATTGTGGACTTTATCTGCAAATGAAATTGAGAAATATCATTCCTTTCTGAAAGAATCCTATGAATTGGAAGAGGTGAATTTTACTCCTGAAACAAAAAAAGTTTATCTGAGTTTTATTCAACTCATTCATGCCTGGCAAAAAAAAGCTCTTATTAATGAAAAAGAGAAAGAGTCTCTTTTTATACTGGCAGAAAACGTAATTAAAGTTAAAATAAAAGAAAAAATATTACAAGCCGGTAATAAAACGAATAAAGAAATTAAAATTGAAACTATCAATAGTTTTATTCATGAGCTTTTGAATAATATTCCAATATCTTTGCATAAAAAAGCTTTGATAAATTTATTTCTTTTAGATGACAGACTTATTATTGAAATTATATCTGAAGAAGAAAAATATGTTGCTGATTTTATTTCACAATATTAAAACTGGTGTATATTTTACCGCTATTTTATTAATGTTTTCCGTGTATTCTTTTTCACAGCAATACAGTAGTAAAATACAAAATAAATCAATCAATTTATCCCTGACAAACCCGGGTAAAAGTATTATTTGTATAAAAAATACTGGAGATAAGCCCTGTATGTTTAATTTAAAACTGAATAACCAGTTCTATGAAAGCAGCGAAGATGTTCTGAAAAAAATTAAGTCCCGCGAAATAGAAGGAGGGAAAAAGCCGGAGCATTACAGAGCATGGTGGTATATAAAATCTTTAAGCTATCCTTTTGAGGGAATATCAGATAATGTGTGGCCGTGTTCAATTAATCTAATGCTTAATTCTTTAGGATTTGGTAATAGCCAGCAATTAACACATACACTAAATTTAATTTGGAATAAAACTAATTTTATCTCACAGATGTCAACAATGCATCATTACTATTATCCTGAAGTTTTTATTGAAAACAGATGGGAGTTATATGATGTATTTAATGGATTATATTTTTTAAATTCTGGAAATAAAACAGCAGGATTAAACGAAATATCCAATGACAGTAGTATAACTAAAAATTATGTATTGCATAAAACAACAGGTCTAAATTGTAATAAAATTAATGAACAAATTAATTTTCACTATAAGAATAAAAAAACAGAGGCAACACTTCCTCAAGCAATTCATGAAATTGCGGACAGTATGATTTTCTATTTACCAAAAGGAGGAAAAATTGAATTTCCTGCAATTTTTGATTCTGACGTAAAAACTTACAATCATACTCCTGTTCCATATTTTGCGCAATTGAAACTTACATTACCTGAAGGCTGGGGCGGTTTTTTAAACTATCCATTTATTGTTCATTCTATAAAAGGGAAAGGAATTGTTGAGATTAATAAAAAAGAATTCAGAATAGGTTCGCCAGAAATAGCACAAGAAATACAAACCTATGAATCATTTATCAATACTATAAAAATAATAAAATCAGAAAAGGATGTTGAAATTATATATCTAATAAATCCTCTGAATACGAAGCTGCAATTTGAGAACATATTAAAATTCGAAGGTTATCATATAGACCGTTTAGATATAACTTTCCCTGAAATTCACGATTCACTTACCATTGAAGACAAACTGTATAATCAAAAGTTTTTTTATCATACAGACAGAATTAAATTGTTTCAAGAAAAAGAATCAATCGAACATCCAGAATTTAAAAGTATTGAAGACCTGATTAACTTTTCAGAAATTTATTTCAATCAAATTGGGAAAACAGAAAGAGGTAGTAGTTTTATTAAAGGATTAAAAGATCTTAACAAAAAAATTCCAGCAGAAAATAAAAAGTCAGATATAATAATTTGTTTACTGAATTTACCTTTCAATATGATTTTATTTGATTTTGAGAACAACGAACCTGATAAAATTTTAAGCAAAATACAAGCAATTGGAAACATGTGGTAAACATAAAAATGACAATGCTTTTGTTTATGTTGTTTGCGGTGCGGACGAGCACATCAATGCATTAAACTATTCTATTGTTTGTATAAAAAAATATTCTTTGTTTCCTATCATTGTTATCACGGATAGTAAAAGAAATTCCAAAAAAATTGAACACGATAACATTATTGACATCCCTACTCCCGAAAACTATTCTCATCATGCAGCAAGTATTTTTCTAAAAACCGGTCTGCATAAATTTTTACCACCCGGGAAAACTTATTGCTATCTCGATAGTGATGTGATTGCTCTTTCAGAAGAAGTAAATTCAATTTTTGATTTTAAGCCTGAACCAATTTTATTTGCTTCCGATCATTGTACAATGCAAAGGTTCAGTCCCTATGCTGTTAATTGCGGTTGCGCCGAGAAAACAAAAGAAGAAATCACGCAACTTGAATCAGAAATAAAAAAACACAACCCCTTTTTTCATTCAGAAAAACTTCAGGAAAATAATTATTTCCGGGAGTTTCACAGAATTGCAATTTCAATAAGAAATAATCCTATAAAAGGATTACGTTTAGCAATCAGATTTCTATGTTTTTTATATTTCACGCATAAAAAATATTTTCGTTTAAATCAAAATATCCGATACAATAGAAAGAATAAAACCTGGATTGATAATAAAGATAATGCTATTCTTTTCCATGTTTTGAATTACTATAAAAAAATTGAAAAAGAAAGCCCATTCAGATTTCGATTTCTCAAAATGTCTTGGGTCAATAAATCAGGGAAAAATGTTTATAATTGTAGCTGCGAGCATCTTTCAGAAGCTATAAAAAATAAATTTAATGTACATATTACAGATAATAATTGGCAGCACTGGAACGGAGGCGTTTTTCTTTTTTCAGATATTTCGCACAATTTTCTCGAAACATGGCATCAATGGACATTGCAAGCATTTGAAGACCCCTACTGGAAAACAAGAGATCAGGGGACATTAATTGCTACTGTATGGAAATTTAAGCTGAATAAAAAACAGAGATTGCAGAAAAAATTTAATTTTATTGCTGATTACTATAATCCAGAAAATACTTATTGCGAAGGCAAAGGATTTACATACGATAATTTCAGAACTGCTTTTAATCCCTGTTTCATTCATGTATATCATCAATTCGGAAATAAAAACTGGGAAATCTGGAATGCAATTGAAAATATAACCGGAATTCCATACCATGAGTAGTAGATCCTTTGATATCATAAGGGCTATAAGCCTAAAAGGAATTAAAAAAATTAATTTCTTTTACATTTCGCTGTTCAAAAAACATAAATTCCCAAATCAGGATAAACAAATTTTATCTGAATATTATTTATCGCGGGAAATTATTTTTCCAGATTTTTTATGTCAGGCTCCTTTCAATAATATGTATTTTGCTTCTGACGGAAACGTTTCGGCTTGTTGTTACAACCGTTCGCTAAACTATGGAAATATTTATGAGCAAAGCCTCTCTGAAATATGGAACGGAAAAAAAAGAAAACAACTCGCTGAAAGCATTCTCAAATATAATCTCTCTGATGGATGTCAGGCTTGTCAAAATGCTATTCAGGAGAAATCATTTTCGATTGTTCTTGCGCGCGATCATGACTATTCTCCTATATTTAAAGATTACCCTTCTTCTATCGAATTTGAATTGAGTAATCAGTGCAATCTGCAATGTATTATGTGTAATGAGCAGTTGTCTTCAAAACATGCCGATTCTCTTGTCCAGCAAATTAATTCAAATGAAAAATTCTTGGATGAATTGATTCCTTATTTGCAAAAATTAAAAAGAGCAAAATTTCTTGGAGGAGAACCTTTTCTTATTCCTATATACTATCAGATATGGCAAAAACTAGTTCAGATTAATCCCTCATGTAATATTATAATTCAAACAAACGGAACAATCCTGAACGATGAAATAAAAACCCTGCTAGAAAAAGGTAAATATCATATAGGAATTTCATTGGATTCTTTAAATAAAGATAATTATGAGAAAATAAGAAAGGGAGCAAATTTTGATAAAGTAATGCAAAACCTTCATTTTTTTAATAGTTATTGCAAATTAAATAATACCGTATTCAGTATTGCATGCTGCCCAATGCAACAAAACTGGAAAGAACTTCCGGATATTATTTCTTTTTGCAATAAGTATAACATTGCTCTTTTGTTTAACAGGGTTACACAACCCAAAAATGCATCATTAATGTATTTACATTCTTCTGAATTGCAGAAAATATATGATGATTTATCAAAGCATAAATTTTATGGAAAATCGTATTGCGCATACAGAAATAAAATTCAATACGAAAGCCTGTTGGAAGAAATAAAATCATGGCAAAAAAAAGCAAAAAAAAAAGAAGAACGCTCTCATCAATTAGCGACTCTTGATATTGCTGTTCTTGAACAAATGATTATTGAAGAATTAATTGCCAATAAAGAAATTGACAGCGAGGAGAAAAAAGAAAGAATATCAAATAAAATTAAATTTATTATTAATCATTTCTCTAAAAGAAACGAATACAAAACATTTCTAATAAATATATATTTATTCTCTAAAGAATATTTAATCCGGGCACTTCTTGACCGAAATGAAACGGATATTTTGAAAAAAGCAGAACAAATTTTTTATCCTGACTAAATTGAAGCATAAAATGAATAATATCATTCACAGCCTCTGGATAGGTCAACACTTCAGCAATATTGAGCTGCTGACGCTTTGTTCTTTTATTGCGCACGGGCATGATTTCCATTTGTGGGTGTATGAAAAAATTTTAACTCCTCTCCCACCCGCTGTTGTTCTTCGTGATGCCAATGAAATAATTCCTGCTGATAAAATTTTTCGTTATAAATACAAAAATCAGTTCGGGCATGGCAAGGGCAGTCTGGGAGGATTTTCTGATATTTTCAGATATAAACTTTTATACGAACATGGCGGCTGGTGGGCCGATATGGATGTAACCTGCATTAAGCCTTTCGATTTTGCAGCAGCTTATGTTTTCAGAACACATCAGAGTTTAAAAGTTGTGGGAAACATTATGAAATGTCCGCCTAAAAGCGAGTTGATGAAACTTTGTTATGAAAAAGCAATTCAAACAATTGATGAAGAAAATAAAGACTGGCACAAACCCATTCAGATTCTTAATGACTATATTTCTGAACTCAATCTGGAAAAATATATTATTGAAATGTCAAACCCAGACTCGTGGAGAATGATACGAAAACTGTTGAATACAGACTTTTTTCCTCCCGAAAAATGGAATGCCATTCATTGGGTTAATGAAGAGTGGAGACGAAATGGACTGGATAAAAATTATTATTTGAATAATTCTTATCTCGGAAAATTAATGCAAAAATATAGAATAGAAAAAAACAACAAAAATGCGCTGCAAGTTTTTTCTGAAAAAATAAAACTATCGTATCCTTATGCGGCATGTAAATACGTTGCATGCAACGTATCTACATACATAACACATTAACATGCCTACAATCCCAACAATACCTCCTCATACCTTTTAACAATGGAATGCCAACTGTATTTGTTCTTTTTTTCTTCACGAATTTCATCCGGAACTTTATAACCGACAACAAACTTTTCATTATAAAAACGTAAAATTTTCAGAGCTAAAGAGCGGTAGTCTCTCATCTCTACAAGCTCTCCGTTTACCTGATCCTGTATTAAAGCAGGATTTTCGCTAACGGGTGTTGTAATTACATATTGTCCGCATGCAAGCGATTCCATAACAGAAATAGACATTCCCTCTTCTAATGATGGCGCTACTTTTAAACTGGATGTTTGATGTTCTTCCAACAATTGTTCTTTTGGCAACCAACCTGAAAAAGATACTTTATTATGTAAATTATTTCTGTTGACATAATATTGCATTTTCTTCTTCAAGGGGCCATCTCCAATAATAAGAACCGAAAAATCATCCGTTACAGAATACAGAAGTTTTATGGCTTTCAGAAATGTGAAAGGATCTTTTTGCTTCACTAGTCTCCCTGAAAATATAATACGGAAACGAGATGATTTTTTTTCGTGATCGGGCATAAATACATTAAAATCGCCACCATTCGGAATGACAACATTTTTATATTTGTATTTGCCCATAAACTTGTCGGCATTAATCTTCATGGGCTCTGACTGCACAAATAGCCTTTCTGCATTCGTGCATATTCTCTTTATCCATCTATACGTAAACAAATGATAAGGTAACATTTGTTCCGGAAAAAACCAGGGAATATCATGACCATGTGAGATGACAACATAAGGAATATTGAAATTCTTTTTTACAAAAAATGCAATATCCCCACCCGGTAAAGAAAAATTTGCAAAACACAAATCAAAACTATTATTACGACAATATTCTGTCAAGAATAATTTGCTTTCTTTAGAAAAGGAAAGCATTTCAAAAATATTCGATTTAAAAATATTTTTCCTTTTACATTTCAAACGAATTATCTTTACGTTCTCTTGCTCCTCTGTTTCCTTTTCACCCTCATACCATGTTGTAAGAACTGTCATCTGATGCCCGAGCGCAGCCAGTCCGTCTGTAATATATTTTGATATCACACCCGCGCCCGCTCCCAATGGAGGATATTCGTAATTAAGCATCAGAATCTTCATAATTCAAACTTACACAAAAATTCTATATATAGCTCATATACATAAAAAATATTTACATTGTTCAGACGTTGCAATGTAATGTCTCTTACTCCAATCTCTACTCAAATAGAATCATCATCAAACCTGCCAACCAAGCTCTGTATAGCAATGCTCTGCTTTATCAAATAATCTTCAAATCCATAATCATTGTTCAGACGTTGCATTGCAACGTCTCTTTCTCCTATCCCCACTCAAATTATTCAATCTTCAAATTATTTGACCCAAACCAAAAATAAAATATCTTTGCCCCCATGTGGACATTCCTGAAAAATTATTTTTCATTCTCAAAGGGAGAGAGAAATGGTCTTATAATTCTTACAATGATTATAATGATTCTAATTGCGGTGTGGATACTTCTCCCCATTACATTTAAAAAAGAAATCACAAATTTTGATGATTTCGAAAATCAGGTTAATACTTTTTTAGCATCCTCCAAAAAAACTAATTCCAATTTTTTACCCCAAGCCGAAAAAGAAATGTATTTAATAAACCCAAATACAGCTACAGAAGAAGATTGGGAAAACTTAGGACTGAAGAAATTTCAAAGCAAAATAATTTTAAATTACATCAATAAAGGTGGAAAGTTTTTCAAAAAAGAAGACCTGAAAAAAATTCACTCTATAACAGAAGAGCAATACAATAAAATAGAGCCCTATATCTTCATTCCTGAAAAAGCAAAACCAAATTATGAACCAGTTTCTCAAAAAACCTTATTTGAATTTGATCCGAATTGCACAAGTGAAGATGATTTCAAAAAATTAGGACTTTCTGAAAAACAAATTACCGTGATTTCAAATTTTCTATCTAAAGGAGGAAAATTCAGAAACAAAGATGATTTTAAAAAAATGTATTGTATTCCCCCAAACCAATTTGAAGAATTGGAATCATTTATTTTCATTGAGCCTATACCGGAAAAAATATCAAGCAGATTCGATCCAAATCTAAAAATAGATATTAATTCAGCAGACTCAGCAGAATTTATGAAAATAAAAGGGATTTCGCCCTATTTGGCGAAAAACATAATTAAATACAGAGAAGCTTTGGGTGGTTTTGAGTCAATTATACAATTAAAAGAAATAAAAAGTATGAAGCCCGATACATATAATATTATAGAAGCTCAATTACTAACTTCGCCAAAAATACGAAAACTAAACCTAAATAACGCAACATTTGCAGAAATTGTAAAACACCCCTATATTGACTACGAAACAACCATAACTATACTGAAATATAAAAAAATAATGACGAAAATACAATCCATAAATGAACTTACTGAAAACAAAATTATTAGCGATTCTATTTATCAAAAAATAAAAATTTACATCTCCACACAATAATTTTTTAATTTAGATTTTGAAATTATTAATTCCTTTTATATCTTTGCAGCCCTTTATTATAAAAAATAAGTAAATATGATCATTATACCTATTAAAGAAGGTGAACACATTGACAAAGCCTTAAAAAAGTTCAAACGTAAATTTGAAAAGACAGGAGTTATTAAGGAATTGCGTGAACGTCAGGCGTTTAAAAAACCTTCCGTAAGATTTAGAGAAACAAAAATCAGAGCTATTTACAAGCAGCATTTGCAACAGGAAGAAATGTTGTAAGCATAGTAATAAGCAGCTGGAGGAATGATCTGGAAGAGATACTTCCGTTAATACAGCAAGAATGTACATCGAAAAATTCATTCAATACCTCAGTACAGAAAAAAAATTTTCCGAACACACTATTCTTGCGTACAGCAGCGACCTGAACCAATTCACATCATTTTGCAGTGAAGAGCAGGTTGAAACGGAAATCAATACCAATCATAAAATAATCCGCCGGTGGATTGTAAAGCTTATGGAGGAAAACATATCCCCCAGAAGCATAAACAGGAAGATTACAACTCTCAAATCATATTATAAATTTTTACAGCGTGAAGAAGTTATCTCGGTAAACCCGATGAATAAAATTCTTTCGCCAAAAACAAAAAAAACATTACCGTTCTTTGTAGAAAAAAAACAGGTTAACAAATTGCTTGATGAACCCGATTACTTCGGAGATGATTTTGAAGGCATAAGAAACCAATTGATGATTGAGATGTTTTATTTTACAGGAATGCGATTATCAGAGCTTATGAACCTTAAAATTTCTGACTTCGATAAAATTTCCCTTACATTAAAAGTGTTGGGAAAAAGAAATAAGGAACGCATCATACCTGTCAATATGAATTTTGGAAAAAAAATCAACAGATTTTTAGAAATCAGACACAAAATAAGCTCGTCAAATGATTTTATTTTCATAACCAAAACAGGTAAAAAGGCTTACGGAAAGCTCATTTATCGGGTTGTAAAAAAATATCTTGAATTAGTTACAACCATAGAAAAAAAGAGCCCGCATGTATTAAGGCACACATTTGCAACGCACATGCTGAACAACGGAGCAGATCTGAATGCAATAAAAGAATTACTGGGTCATGCAAATCTGGCGGCAACACAGATTTATACGCACAGTTCTTTCGAGAAAATTAAAAACATATATAAACAGGCTCATCCAAGAGCGTAATTTTTGGAGGACGACTTATGAACTTAAAAATTAATTCTATACATTTTGATGCTGATGCCAAACTGGAGGATTATATTCAGAGCAAGGTTACTAAAATGAACAAATTTTATGAAGGTATTGTTGGAGCTGAAATTTTTTTGAGACTCGAAAAAAGTTCAACACAGGAAAATAAGGTTACAGAAATTAAACTGGAAATTCCGGGCAACGACCTTTTCGTGAAAAGAAAAAGTAAAAGCTTTGAAGAAGCTACTAACGATGCGGTAGATGCCTTAACAATGCAGTTAAAAAAATTCAAAGAAAAACAAAAAGGCATTTAATCAACAAAAAAAAGTTAATAATATTTTGTTGTATTCATATTTTGTATAAATTTGCAGCCTCTTAAAAAAAGGCATAGTAAAAAACGTTCTTTATTTCATTCGTAATATAAAATTTAATGCCGATGTAGCTCAGTTGGTCAGAGCAGCTGATTTGTAATCAGCTGGTCGGGGGTTCGAATCCCTCTATCGGCTCTGAATTTTTTAAAGGGGAGTTACCAGAGTGGCCAAATGGGGCAGACTGTAAATCTGCTGACGTACCGTCTACGGTGGTTCGAATCCATCACTCCCCACGCGGCGATAAACGAATTTACATTGTATTATTTTACGATTTGCAATTTAATAATTGTGCTTCGTAAATCGTTCTTTGTAAATCACAAGCGAGAGTAGCTCAGTTGGTAGAGCACGACCCTTCCAAGGTCGGGGTCGCGGGTTCGAATCTCGTCTCTCGCTCTTTCTCGCCGATGTAGCTCAGGGGTAGAGCACTTCCTTGGTAAGGAAGGGGTCATGGGTTCAATTCCCATCATTGGCTTTAATAAAAAAAGTTCATTAATAAATCTAATAATTATTCAAATACATTACAATTATGGCAAAAGAAAAATTTGACAGGTCCAAACCACACGTTAATGTCGGAACTATTGGACACGTTGACCATGGTAAAACTACCTTAACAGCTGCAATCACAATGGTGCTTGCTAAAAAAGGGTTATCAGAAATCAAATCATTTGATTCTATTGATAATGCTCCTGAAGAAAGAGAAAGAGGTATTACTATTAACACTGCTCACGTAGAGTATCAAACTGAAAAAAGACACTATGCACACGTTGACTGCCCCGGGCACGCTGACTATATTAAAAACATGGTTACCGGTGCTGCACAAATGGACGGTGCTATCATTGTAGTGGCTGCAACAGATGGGCCTATGCCTCAAACAAGAGAACACATCCTGCTCGCTCGTCAGGTAAACGTTCCAAGAATTGTTGTTTTCCTTAATAAAGTTGACCTTGTTGAAGACGAAGAAATGCTCGAATTGGTAGAAATGGAAGTTCGCGAACTTTTAACTTTCTATAAATTTGATGGTGATCAAGCCCCTGTTATCAGAGGATCTGCTCTTGGTGCAATGAACGGCGAAGCAATATGGGAAGAAAAAGTTATGGAACTTATGGATGCTGTTGACAGCTGGATTCCAATTCCTCCCCGTGAAAATGAAAAACCATTCTTGATGCCCGTTGAAGACGTTTTCTCAATTACTGGTCGTGGTACTGTTGCAACCGGTAGAATTGAAACCGGAGTTGTAAATACAGGTGATGAAATGCTAATCGTTGGATTAGGTGCTGACAAGAAAACTGTTGTTACAGGTGTTGAAATGTTCCGCAAAATTCTTGACAGAGGAGAAGCTGGCGACAACGTTGGGTTATTGCTTAGAGGTGTTGACAAAAAAGAAATTAAAAGAGGTATGGTAATTGCAAAACCAGGCTCAATTAAACCACATACAAAATTCAAAGCTGAAGTTTATATTCTGAAAAAAGAAGAAGGCGGACGCCACACTCCTTTCCACAATGAATACAGACCTCAGTTCTATTTAAGAACTATGGATATTACTGGCGAGATTACCTTGCCTGAAGGTGTGGAAATGGTTATGCCTGGTGATAATGTTACTATCTCTGTTGAACTTATTTATGCTGTAGCTGTAAACCTTAACCTCCGTTTTGCTATCCGTGAGGGTGGTAGAACAGTAGGCGCAGGACAAGTAGTTGAAATTATTGAATAATAACTAGTATTAGAAAACAGATTCAGCTTTAATTGCTGAATCTGTTTTCTTAATACGGGTGTAGCTCAATTGGTAGAGTAGCGGTCTCCAAAACCGTTGGCTGGGGGTTCGAGTCCCTCCTCCCGTGCAAATTTCGTCCCGATGAAAAAAATAAAGTTATACATCGAAGAAACATACAAGGAGCTGATGCAAAAAGTCAGTTGGCCTAGCTGGTCAGAACTCCAGAACAGTGCCATTATTGTGATGGTTGCATCTCTGGTTATTGCTGTAGTTATTTATCTTATGGATACATCATTCAGCAACCTGCTAAAACTTGTATACAATATGTTTTATTAATTTAAATAGCCGGGTAAATGGGAACTCCTGTGAAAAAATGGTATGTTGTCCGGGCTATTAGTGGCAAGGAAAAAAAAATAAAAGAATACATTGAATCTGAAATTTCACGGTTGAAATTACAAGATTATGTTTCGCAGGTTCTTATTCCTACTGAAAAAGTTTATCAGATTAGAAAAGGCAAAAAAATAAGTAAAGAACGCAACTATTTTCCTGGTTATATTCTTCTTGAAGCTGACCTTTCAGGAGAAATTGCTCATATTATTAAAAATGTAACCGGCGTTATAGGTTTTTTAGGCACAAAAACCGGAGAACCCCTGCCATTAAGAATTGCTGAGGTAAACAGAATTTTAGGAAAAGTGGACGAACTTGCCGAACGTTCAGAAGAACTCAGCATTGCTTTTAATATCGGTGAAGAAGTTAAGGTTATTGATGGTCCTTTTAACAGTTTTAAAGGAGTTATTGAAGAAGTAAATGAAGAAAAAAAGAAACTTAAAGTTATGGTTAAAATTTTCGGGAGAAAAACACCTCTCGAATTAAGTTTCATGCAAGTAGAAAAAGAATAATAGTACATAAAATAAATTATTATGGCAAAAGAAGTTGCTGGATTAATCAAATTACAAATAAAGGGCGGCGCTGCTAATCCCTCTCCACCAGTAGGACCTGCATTGGGTTCAAAAGGTGTGAATATTATGGAATTTTGCAAACAGTTTAATGCAAAAACTCAGGACAAACCCGGAAAAGTTCTTCCCGTTATCATAACTGTTTATGCCGATAAGTCTTTCACTTTCATTGTAAAAAACCCTCCCGTTGCTATTCAATTATTAGATGCAGCAAAGGTTAAATCAGGCTCTCCTGAACCAAACAGAAAAAAGGTAGGAATCGTTACATGGGAACAAGTACAACAAATTGCACAGGAAAAAATGCCTGATTTGAATTGTTTCACAATGGAATCTGCTATGAAAATGGTTGCAGGAACAGCAAGAAGTATGGGTTTTACAATTAAAGGAGAATCTCCTTTTACTAAATAATCACAAACATGGCAAAGCTTACTAAAAAAAGAAAAATAGCACAAGGTAAATTAGATAGTACTCAACAGTACACACTTTTTGATGCTTCAAAGCTTTTAAAAGAAATTACCTATACCAAATTCGATGCGTCTGTAGATATGGATGTTCGCTTGGGTGTGGATCCTCGTAAAGCCAATCAGATGGTTAGAGGTATTGTTACTTTACCTCACGGAACAGGAAAAGTTGTTCGTACACTTGTTCTTTGTACTCCTGATAAAGAAGCAGAAGCAAAAGCAGCAGGCGCTGAACACGTGGGTCTGGATGAGTATTTAGATAAAATAAAAGGAGGCTGGACAGATGTGGATATCATCATTACAATGCCTCAGGTTATGGGAAAATTAGGTCCTTTGGGTCGTATTTTGGGTCCCCGCGGACTAATGCCAAATCCAAAAACCGGAACTGTTACAATGGAAATTGGAAAAGCGGTTGAAGAAGTTAAAAAAGGAAAAATTGACTTCAAAGTAGACAAATATGGAATTATTCACGCTTCTATTGGTAAAGTGTCCTTTACTCAAGATAAAATTGTTGACAATGCAAAAGAGCTGTTACAAACTATAGTTAAATTAAAGCCAACATCGGCAAAAGGAACATACATTAAAAGTGTTTTCCTTTCCAGTACAATGAGCCTTGGTATTCCTATTGACACCAAGAGCATAGCTGAATAAAAAATGTTATATTTTATTTTATGAAAAAAGAAGACAAGAATAAAATTATTGAGGTACTGGCAAACGAAATTTCAAATTATGCTCACTTTTATCTAACAGATATTTCTGAACTAAATGCTGAAAACACAAGCAAACTCAGAAGAACCTGTTTTGATAAAAACGTTAAATTGATCGTTGCCAAAAATACCCTCCTTAAGCTTGCCCTGGATAAAGCTGGAAAAGACAGTTCCTTGTTTACCGATGTCCTTACAGGTGCTACCTCTATCATGCTTTCAGATACAGGTAATGCACCCGGGAAATTAATTCAGGAATTCCGCAGAACAAACAAAAAGCCTCTGCTAAAAGCGGCTTATGTTGAAGAATCCCTGTACATCGGAGATACGGAACTTGACGCACTGGCAAATTTAAAATCCAGAGATGAACTTATCGGAGACATCATCATGTTATTACAATCTCCTGCTAAAAATGTTATTTCTGCTCTTCAGTCCGGAGGTCAGATTTTATCAGGTATTGTAAAAACCCTTTCTGAAAAAAGTGAGTAAATAAATTTAGTAATCAATTTTAAAACAAATAGTAATGGCAGATTTAAAAGCGTTTGCAGAACAGTTAGTAAACTTGACTGTAAAAGAAGTAAATGAATTAGCTAAAATTCTCAAAGAAGAATATGGCATTGAGCCTGCTGCAGCTGCTACAGTTGTTGCCGCTCCTGCTGGTGGTGCCGGTGCTGGCGCAGCAGTTGAAGAAAAAACAAAATTCGATGTAGTTTTGAAACACCCAGGTGGAGCAAAATTGCAAATCGTGAAAATTGTAAAAGAAATTACAAATTTAGGACTTAAAGAAGCAAAAGATCTCGTTGATCAGGCTCCTAAAGCTGTAAAAGAAGGCTGTTCAAAAGAAGAAGCTGAATCATTAAAAGCACAATTAGAAGAAGCAGGAGCAGAAGTTGAACTTAAGTAACATAGTATTTTACTAATTGTATAGGTTTAGAGTCTTTTAGGCTCTAAGCCTTTTTGTGCATTATATTAAGTTCAACTTTAATACTTCAGCAAATGGCCAGTAAAAATAGCAACCAGAGAATATCTTTTTCCCTTACAAAGAATCAGTTAGATTATCCCGATTTCCTGGAAATTCAATTAAAATCTTTTAAAGATTTTTTCCAGCTTGAAACAACACCTGAAAACAGAAAAAACGAAGGCCTTTTTAGAGTTTTTGCAGAAAACTTTCCTATTACGGACACTCGTAATAATTTCGTTCTCGAATTTCTTGATTATTATATAGACCCTCCCAGATACACCATCGAGGAATGTGTCGAAAGAGGTCTTACCTATAGTGTTCCGCTTAAAGCAAAGTTAAAACTGTACTGCACAGACCCCGAACACGAAGATTTTGATACCGTTGTTCAGGACGTTTACCTTGGAACTGTTCCTTATATGACAATCAGGGGAACTTTTGTTATTAATGGTGCTGAACGTGTGATTGTTTCTCAGTTGCATCGTTCTCCCGGAGTATTCTTCGGACAAAGCGTTCATACAAACGGTACAAAACTTTACAGCGCAAGAATTATCCCCTTTAAAGGATCCTGGATTGAATTTGCAACAGACATCAACAATGTGATGTATGCTTATATTGACAGAAAAAAGAAATTGCCGGTAACAACACTGTTGCGCGCTATTGGATTTGAAAGTGATAAAAGCGTTCTCGAAATTTTTAACCTTGCAGATGAATTTAAAGTTTCTAAAACAGGTATAAGAAAAATTATCGGAAGAAAACTGGCTGCCCGCGTTCTAAAATCATGGATTGAAGATTTTGTTGACGAAGATACCGGCGAAGTTGTTTCTATTGAACGTAATGAAGTGATTATTGATCGTGAAACTGAAATTGAAGCCAGTCACATTGACGCAATTTTAGACTCCGGGGCAAAAACAATTCTGCTTCATAAAGAATCGCACAATCAAACAGATTTTTCTATTATTTATAACACTCTTCAAAAAGACCCTTGTAACTCAGAAAAAGAAGCAATTTATTATATCTACAGGCAACTAAGAAATTCGGAACCCCCAGATGAAACAACTGCCCGCGATGTTATTGAAAAATTATTCTTTTCAGATAAACGTTATGATCTTGGTGATGTTGGTCGTTATAAAATCAACAAAAAATTAGGTCTTAGCATACCAACCGAAACAAAGGTTCTGACCAAAGAAGATATTATTGAAATCATTAAATATCTCATTGAGCTTATAAACTCAAAAGCTGATGTGGATGATATTGATCACCTCAGCAACAGAAGGGTTCGTACAGTAGGCGAACAACTTGCTAACCAGTTCGGAGTAGGTCTTGCTAGAATGTCCCGCACAATCAGAGAACGTATGAATGTTCGCGACAATGAAGTATTCACTCCTATTGATTTGATTAACTCAAAAACTTTATCCTCTGTTATTAATTCATTCTTCGGAACAAACCAGCTTTCTCAATTCATGGATCAGACAAATCCGCTTGCTGAAATGACTCACAAGAGAAGGATGTCTGCACTCGGCCCAGGTGGTCTTTCCCGCGAACGCGCAGGCTTCGAAGTTCGAGATGTTCACTATACGCATTACGGAAGACTTTGTCCTATTGAAACGCCTGAAGGTCCTAACATTGGGTTGATTTCTTCACTTTGCGTTTTTGCAAAAATAAATGAACTGGGATTTATTGAAACACCTTACAGAACAGTTGAAAAGGGAAAAGCCGATCTTACTCCTTCGGGAATTAATTACTTGAGCGCGGAAGAAGAAGAACAAAAAATTATTGCTCAGTCAAATATTGAAATTAAAGAGGATGGTACAATAACCCAACACAGGGTTAAAGCAAGATCTGAAGGAGACTTCCCACTGGCAGAGCCAAATGAATTGCACCTTATGGACGTTGCTCCAAACCAGATTGCTTCTATTGCTGCTTCTTTAATCCCATTCCTCGAACATGATGATGCGAACCGTGCGCTCATGGGATCAAACATGATGAGGCAGGCTGTACCGCTCATCAATCCCGATGTCCCAATTGTCGGAACCGGTATTGAAGCAAATGTTGCAAAAGACTCAAGAATCCTCCTCGCTGCTGAAACGGATGGAGTTGTTGAATACGTGGATGCTGAAGAAATAGTAATAAAATACGTGCAAACTGAAGTTGATAAATTTATCTCTTTTGATAATCCTGTAAAACATTATAAAATTCCAAAATTCAAGAAAACCAACCAGAGTACTTGTATTAATTTACGCCCTATTGTTAAAAAAGGAGAAAAAGTAACAAAGGGAACCATTCTTACCGAAGGCTATGCAACAAAAAACGGCGAACTTGCACTAGGAAAAAATCTTATGGTTGCATTTATGCCATGGAAAGGTTACAATTTCGAGGATGCTATTGTACTTTCTGAAAGAGTTGTAAGGGAAGATTATTTCACTTCTATTCAAATTGAAGAGTACCAGCTTGAAGTTCGCGATACAAAAAGAGGATTGGAAGAACTTACTTCAGATATTCCAAATGTTAGCGAAACAGCTACCAGAAATCTTGATGAAAACGGTATTATCCGCATTGGAGCTAATGTTCAGCCCGGAGATATCCTTATCGGAAAAATTACTCCAAAAGGAGAATCAGATCCTTCACCGGAAGAAAAACTGTTAAGAGCGATTTTCGGAGACAAAGCCGGTGATGTGAAAGACGCTTCATTGAAAGCTTCTCCTTCATTAACAGGAACCGTAATTGACAAAAAATTATTCTCTAAAACTCTTAAAGACCGTAAATCAAAAGTGTCTGAAAAAGGGCTTATCCAGAAAGTTGATGAAGAATTTGAAGCAAAAATCGAAGACCTCAACAAAAAATTGGTTGAAAAACTCTTTGAACTTGTTAATGGTAAAACATCACAGGGCGTAAAAGATTATTTCAACATGGATGTGATTCCAAAAGGAACAAAATTCACAATGAAAATCCTTCAGGATTTAAATTATCAAACCGTAAACCCTAACAAATGGACTACGGATAAAGATAAAAACGACCTGATTAAAACAGTTCTTCATAACTACAACTTTAAACATAAAGAAATAGAAGGCGAATTCAAACGGAAGAAATACACGATTACTATTGGTGATGAATTACCAAACGGTATTATTCAATTGGCAAAAGTGTATATCGCTAACCGCAGAAGAGTAAAAGTTGGAGATAAAATGGCAGGACGCCACGGAAACAAAGGTATTGTTGCAAAAATTGTACGCGATGAAGATATGCCTTTCCTCGAAAACGGAAATCCGGTTGATATCGTATTGAATCCTCTTGGTGTGCCTTCTCGTATGAACCTTGGTCAGATTTACGAAACAGTTCTTGGATGGGCAGGTAAGGCTTTAAACATGAAATTTGCTACTCCGATTTTTGATGGAGCAAGCCTTGATGATATCAACAAATATACAGATATGGCAAAAGTTCCCCGCTTCGGCAGAACTTATCTGTACGATGGAGGAACAGGTGAGAAATTCGACCAGCCTGCTACTGTTGGTGTAATCTATATGATTAAACTCGGGCACATGGTTGACGATAAAATGCATGCGCGTTCCATCGGTCCCTACTCGCTTATCACGCAACAACCTCTTGGCGGTAAAGCGCAATTCGGAGGTCAGCGATTCGGAGAAATGGAAGTCTGGGCACTCGAAGGTTTTGGAGCCTCCAATATCCTGCAGGAAATACTTACGGTTAAATCCGATGACATTATTGGCCGCGCTAAATCTTACGAAGCCATTGTTAAAGGTGAACCAATGCCTAACCCCGGCATTCCTGAATCATTCAACGTTCTTCTGCACGAACTCAGAGGACTCGGTCTAAGCGTAAACTTAGAATAAACAAAACAAGCAGGGCATAATACTAATTTGCCTTTGCTTGTTTAATTCCTAATTCCTAATTCGTAATTTAAAATCTAAATAATATGGCTTTAAAAAAAGAGACTAAAGTAAAAACTAATTTTACAAAAATCTCTATCGGTTTGGCATCTCCAGAAGAAATTCTTGAACGTTCAAGCGGTGAAGTGTTAAAACCTGAAACTATTAATTACAGGACTTACAAGCCAGAAAGAGATGGTCTTTTCTGTGAAAGAATTTTCGGACCTGTAAAAGACTATGAGTGTCATTGCGGTAAATACAAAAGAATTCGCTATAAAGGAATTGTTTGCGACCGTTGTGGTGTGGAAGTAACTGAAAAAAAAGTGCGCAGAGAACGCATGGGACACATCTCCCTTACCGTTCCCGTTGCTCATATCTGGTATTTCAGAACCTTGCCAAACAAAATTGGTTATCTAATCGGACTTCCCTCCAAAAAACTTGATTCCATTATATATTATGAAAGATACGTAGTGGTAAATGCGGGTATCGCAAAATCTGAAGAAGTAAATTATCTGACGTTTTTAACAGAAGAAGAATACATTAACATTGTTGATGCGTTGCCAAAGGAAAATCAACTTCTTGATGATGCCGATCCAAATAAATTTGTTGCAAAAATGGGAGCTGAGGCTATTTATGAGCTTCTTTCTCGTATCAATCTTGATGAACTTTCTTATGAATTAAGAGACAAAGCTAGCCGCGAAACATCACAACAACGTAAAACAGAAGCTTTAAAAAGACTTCAGGTTGTTGAAGCTTTCAGAATATCGAAGAACAGAAACAAGCCGGAATGGATGATTCAGAGAGTAATTCCTGTTATTCCTCCGGAATTAAGACCTTTAGTTCCTTTAGATGGAGGACGTTTTGCAACATCCGACCTTAACGACCTTTACAGAAGGGTTATTATACGTAACAACCGTCTGAAAAGACTTATAGAAATTAAAGCACCTGAAGTTATTCTTCGTAACGAAAAACGTATGCTTCAGGAAGCTGTTGATTCTTTACTCGACAATTCAAGAAAATCAAATGCTGTAAAAACTGAAGCTAACAGACCCTTAAAATCTTTAAGCGACAGTCTTAAAGGAAAGCAAGGTCGTTTCCGTCAGAATCTGCTTGGTAAACGCGTTGACTATTCTGCACGTTCTGTTATTGTTGTTGGTCCCGAACTGAAACTTCATGAATGCGGTCTACCAAAAGATATGGCAGCTGAACTTTACAAACCTTTTATCATTAGAAAACTTATTGAAAGAGGAATTGTTAAAACTGTAAAATCTGCTAAAAAAATTGTTGACCGGAAAGATCCTGTTGTTTGGGATATTCTTGAAAATGTCTTAAAAGGACACCCAGTTATGCTTAACCGTGCTCCAACTTTGCACAGACTAGGGATTCAGGCATTTCAGCCAAAACTTATTGAGGGAAAAGCAATACAGTTACACCCGCTTGTTTGTACTGCATTCAACGCCGACTTCGACGGTGACCAGATGGCTGTTCACTTACCTCTCGGAAATGCTGCAATTATAGAAGCCCAAATACTTATGCTTGCTTCACACAACATTCTGAACCCTGCTAACGGAGCACCTATCACAGTTCCATCTCAGGATATGGTTCTTGGCTTGTATTATATGACTAAATCAAGAAAATCTACTCCTGAACTAATTATTAAAGGAGAAGGTTATTCATTTTATGCACCTGAAGAAGTAATCATTGCCTATAACGAGAAAAAAGTCAACCTACATGCAATAATTAAAGTAAAAACCTGGGATGTTGTTGACGATATTCCTGTTTTAAAATTAATAGAAACAACCGTGGGTCGCGTGCTTTTCAATCAGGTTGTTCCGAAAGAATATGGTTATATCAACGAAGTTCTGACAAAAAAATCACTCAGGGATATTATCGGAAAAGTATTGAAAAAAACCGGAACAGCAGCAACTGCTAAATTCCTTGATGATATTAAAGACCTTGGTTATAAACTTGCATTTCAGGGTGGTCTTTCATTCAATCTCAACGATGTTATCATTCCGGCTGAAAAAGAACAACTCATTCAGGAAGGATACAGTCAGGTTGATGAAGTTTTATTGAATTACAACTCCGGATTTATCACTTTCAACGAACGTTATAATCAGATTATTGATATCTGGACACACACCAACGCGAAACTTACCCAGTTGCTGATGAAACAGCTTTCAACTAATAATCAGGGCTTCAACCCAGTTTATATGATGCTTGATTCAGGCGCGAGGGGTTCTAAAGAGCAGATTCGTCAGCTTTCAGGGATGAGGGGACTTATGGCTAAACCACAAAAATCAGGATCAACAGGTTCTGAAATTGTGGAAAACCCCATCCTTTCAAACTTTAAAGAAGGTCTCTCCGTTCTTGAATATTTTATTTCCACACACGGTGCGCGTAAAGGTCTTGCCGATACTGCTCTTAAAACTGCCGATGCGGGTTATCTTACACGTCGTCTCGTTGACGTTTCTCAGGATGTTATAATTTCTGAAGACGATTGCGGAACACTCAGGGGACTTGCAGCTTCTGCAATTAAAAATAATGAAGAAATTGTTGAATCGCTCTACGACAGAATACTCGGAAGAACTACCGTTCATGATGTTTTCCATCCAACAACCGGAAAACTAATTATTGCCGCCGGAGAAGAATTGACAGAAACGATATGTGAAGAAATTGAAGCATCACCCATTGAAACCGTAGAAATACGTTCGGTACTTACCTGCGAGTCGAAAAAAGGTGTTTGCGCAAAATGCTATGGCAGAAATCTTGCTACAGGTCGTATGGTTCAGATTGGCGAAGCAACAGGTGTTATAGCCGCTCAATCAATTGGTGAACCTGGTACACAGCTTACTCTTCGTACATTCCACGTTGGGGGAGCTGCTTCCAATGTATCCACCGAATCAAGCATTGTTGCAAAATACGATGGTGTTACAGATATCGAAGATTTAAAAGTTGTTGAAAAAACAGACGATGCCGGTCAAAAGGTTCAAATTGTTATCAGTCGTTTATCAGAATTAAAAATTGTTGATAAAAACACTGGTATTACACTTACCACGAACCATATCCCTTACGGATCAAAACTCTACATCAAGAGCGGAAATGAAATTAAAAAAGGAGAACTAATCTGCGAATGGGATCCTTTCAATGCTGTTATCATATCTGAATCTACAGGAACAATTTCTTTCGAAAATGTAATTGAAAATATTACCTTTAGAGATGAGGCTGACGAACATACAGGTTATAAAGAAAAAGTAATTATTGAGTCGAAAGACAAAGCCAAAAACCCCGGAGTCAGGATTATGGCAAAAAAAGAAGTACTTAAAATGTACAACCTGCCCGTTGGTTCTCATATTATAGTAAATGAAGGCGATAAAGTAATGATGGGTCAGGTAATTGTTAAAATACCAAGAGCTGTTGGAAAATCTGGTGATATTACCGGTGGTTTGCCTCGTGTAACCGAATTATTCGAAGCGCGTAATCCTTCTAATCCTGCTGTCGTTGCTGAAATTGACGGTGAAGTTTCTTTCGGAAAAATTAAAAGAGGAAATCGCGAAATCATGATTAAATCAAAAGCCGATGAAATCAAACGTTATCTCGTACCTCTTTCACGCCAGATTCTTGTTCAGGAAAACGATTACGTAAAAGCCGGAACACCTTTATCTGACGGCGTTATTACACCATTGGACATTCTCGCGATTAAAGGTCCGACAAAAGTTCAGGAATATATTGTAAACGAAGTTCAGGAAGTTTATCGTCTGCAAGGTGTAAAAATCAATGACAAACACTTTGAAATTATTGTACGTCAGATGATGCGTAAAGTGCTTATTGCAGATCCGGGCGACACCAAATTCCTCGAAGGTCAAATTGTTGACAAATGGGAATTCATGGACGAAAACGACAATATTTATGGCAAAAAAGTTATAATTGATGCTGGCGATTCTAAAACGTATACTCCCGGTATGATTATTACCGCACGTAAACTTCGGGATGAAAACTCATCGCTGAAACGGAAAGACCAGAAAGTGGCTGAAGCAAGAGAGGCAATTCCTGCAACATCAAGCCAGATATTACAGGGTATTACAAAAGCTTCATTGCAGACTCATAGCTGGATTTCTGCAGCATCATTTCAGGAAACTACCAAAGTTCTTAATGAAGCAGCCATTTTAGGAAAAGTGGATACACTCGAAGGTCTTAAAGAAAATGTAATTGTCGGACACTTAATTCCAGCAGGAACAGGTTTCCGCGGTTATGATAAAATCATTGTCGGTTCAAAAGAAGAATACGAAAATCTTGTAGCGCATAGCAAAGGAATTAAAGTACCCGTAGAAAATGAATAAAATGGAAGATCAGAATAATCAAAACCAGATAAATATTGAATTATCTGAAGAAACAGCACAGGGAATCTATTCGAACCTGGCTATCATTACACATTCCAGTTCTGAATTTGTTTTGGATTTTGTAAGGCTTATGCCCGGCGTTCCGAAAGCAAAAGTTCAGTCACGGATTATCCTGACTCCTGAGCATGCTAAAAGACTTATGTTCGCGCTGAAAGATAATATTACAAAATATGAATCTGTGCACGGCGTTATTAAAAATGCAGATATCAACCCGAAAATTCCTATGACTTTTGGGGGACCCACTGCACAGGCATAATTTTTTTTCAACACGAAGCAACCTTTTGAACTAACAAATAGTCTATTATTTGGTGTAAAATTTGTAATACATATTCTTTGTAATACATATCAGATAATAAATGTTGTACTTAATAACCAAACTATGAAAAAATTATTAAAGTTATTCGTAATCGTTGTAATGATTGGCGCAGTTGTCACATCATGCAAAAAAAGAGAAGAAACCCCACTCACCCCGGAAAGTGATTATCAAACGGGACAAGACGATGTTTTTGCACAGCAAACTGTTCAGAAAACATTTACATCTGTTAACAATTATGGAATTAATGATGATGGTATTAAAGGAGACAGACCTTACTACATTACAGTTGAAGGAGGAGTTGGTGTATGGCCCAAAAAAATGACCATCAATTTTGATTTAATTACTGCTGCCGATGCTGCAATAAAAGAAGGTCGAAGCGGTATTGTTTATGCTGAATTCAGTGGTCCATGGAAAAAAGACCCAGCTCCAAACACATCTGTTACTGTTACTTTTAATAATTACAAAGTAAACGGTATTCTTTGCGAAGGAACTGTTACCGTTACTTACCTCGGACAAAATTCAGTAGGTGGACCAACTTTTAATATCAAAGCTACCAACATGAAATTTACATTTACAAATGGTGAAAACATGCTTTGGACAACTGATAGATCAATAAGCTGGATTGAAGGTTTTGAGCCTCCCGCAAATTTAACCTCGGATCAGATTTTAAATTATTTAGCTACTAATTACAAATATGAAATTTGGGGTACTAATTCAGGAACAAATTCTAAAGGTTCTGCTTATTCAGCAGCTATTCAGCAAACCAATCCGCTTGTTTTTAGATATTGCCCAACAGGATTACCTATTTCAAAAGGTACCATTGTTATTACACAGAGTGGCGTTGCTAAAACAATAAATTTTGGCGATGTTGACGAATGTGATAACAAAGTAACAATTACAATTGGTGTAATTACAATTGACCTTACTCTTAGAAGTTAAAATAATTTTCCCCGAAAAAACAAAAAACCCATCTTTTACGATGGGTTTTTTGTTTTGAAATATTATTCATTTTCTATACATTTGAAAAAAATCAAATTTAATGACACCTATAGAAAGCATACATGCAAATCTAAATGAGGCGAGAAAAAATCTTGACATTTTTCTTACCGATGAAAATGCTGTGAAAAAAATTGCAGCAGCAGGAGATTTAATGGTTGAAGCAATTAAGGCGGGCAATAAAATTATTTCTTGCGGAAACGGCGGTTCTATTTGCGATGCCATGCACTTTGCAGAAGAGCTGAGCGGAAAATTCCGAAAAAACAGAGTATCACTTCCGGCAATAGCAATAGCTGACCCTTCACATATTTCTTGTGTTGCAAACGATTTCGGATATGAATTTGTTTTTTCACGCTTTGTTGAAGGTTTAGGTCAAAAAGGAGATCTTTTGCTTGCCATTACTACGAGCGGAAATTCAGAAAACATTCTCAATGCAGCAGAGGCAGCGCATAATAAAGGCATGAACGTAATAGGACTTACAGGAAAAGACGGAGGAAAATTTGCGGCAATGTGTGATATAGAAATCCGCGTTCCCAATTCAGAATTCGCTGACAGAGCGCAGGAAATACATATTAAAATTATTCATTGCCTCATTCATTATATTGAACTAAAATTAAATCTCATTTCATAAATCATGCTGATAAAAACCTTTGGCAGCGCTGTTCAGGGCATTAATGCAACAACCGTAACAGTAGAAGTAAACATATTACAAGGCATTAATTTTTTTCTGGTAGGACTTCCCGATAACGCGGTAAAAGAGAGCCAGCAACGAATTGATTCTGCGCTTCGTGCGTATGATTATAAAATTCCCGGGAAAAAAATCGTAATTAATATGGCTCCGGCGGATATTCGAAAAGAAGGATCTGCATATGATTTAACATTAGCAATAGGAATCCTTGCAGCATCAGAACAGATAAAAAATGATTCCATTCATGAGTATGTTATTATGGGTGAATTATCTTTAGACGGTAGCCTGAATCCCATAAGAGGGGCGCTTCCCATTGCATTGCAAGCAAAAAAAGAAGGATTCAAGGGTTTTATTTTACCACAAGCAAATGCACGAGAAGCAGCAGTAGTAGAAGGTTTAGATGTTTACGGAGTTTCAAATCTTATTGAAGTAATTAATTTTTTTAACAGAACTGCTTCTTTACACAAAGAAACCATCAATACCCATGATGAATTCTATACCAGCGCCAATAAACACGACATGGATTTTTCTGAAGTGAAAGGCCAGGAAACAGTTAAAAGGGCATTGGAAGTGGCAGCAGCAGGCGGGCATAATATTATTATGATAGGCGCTCCCGGAGCAGGAAAAACCATGCTTGCCAAGCGGATTCCTACAATTCTTCCTCCCTTATCTATAGAAGAAGCACTTGAAACAACAAAAATTCATTCTGTTGCAGGAAGAATTGCGCAAAACAAATCGCTGATTACAACACGACCCTACAGGGCACCACACCATACTATTTCAGATGTTGCGCTTGTCGGCGGAGGAGCATACCCGCAACCCGGGGAAATTTCTTTAGCGCACAACGGCGTTTTATTTCTCGACGAATTACCTGAATTCAAACGCACGGTACTTGAAGTGATGCGACAACCCTTAGAAGACCGCGTGGTTACTATTTCCCGTGCAAAATTCTCTGTAGAATACCCTGCAAGTTTTATGCTCATTGCTTCTATGAACCCCTGTCCATGCGGTTTTTACAATCACCCTGATAAAGAATGCCTCTGCTCGTCGGGAGTTGTTCAAAAATATCTGAATAAAATTTCCGGACCACTGCTCGATCGCATTGACATTCATCTTGAAGTAGTACCTGTTCCTTTTGAAAAACTTTCCGAATCGAAACCATCAGAAACCAGCGAACAAATACGTGCACGTGTTATTGAAGCAAGACTTATTCAGGAACAACGTTTCAGCAATGAACAAGGCATTTATTGCAATGCACAAATGAATTCCAGGTTGCTGAAAAAATATTGCGAAATAGATGAAACAGGACAAGCCCTGCTGAAAATTGCAATGACAAAACTCGGTTTGTCTGCCCGTGCTTATGACAGAATTTTAAAAGTATCACGAACAATTGCAGATTTAGAAAAAAGTCAGAATATTACACCCGCGCACCTTGCAGAAGCGATTCAATACAGAAGTCTTGATAAAGAAGGATGGGCCGGATGATGATTTTCTTGGCTTTTTAAACAGAAAATTATAATTTCACAGGCGATATGAAAACACACGAAGAGCTGATATCAATAGCAAAAGAAACAATCACTACAGAAGCAAAAGCTTTGATGGGACTGGTATCTCTTATTACGGATGATTTCGCTGCCTGTGTTGATTTAATTTACAACAGCAAAGGAAGACTTATCATAACAGGAATAGGAAAGAGTGCAATTATTGCCAATAAAATAGTTGCTACACTTAATTCTACAGGCACTCCTGCGGTATTTATGCATGCGGCAGATGCTATTCATGGAGATCTGGGTATCATTCTCGACGATGATATTGTAATGTGCCTGTCCCGAAGCGGGAATACACCGGAAATAAAAGTACTTGTACCCTTAATTAAAAAATCGGGAAATAAATTAATTTCTATTGTAGGAAATTTAAACTCATTTTTAGCAAAAGAATCCGATTATGTTTTACCTGCAATTGTTGAAAAAGAAGCCTGTCCGAATAATCTTGCACCAACATCCAGTACAACAGCACAGCTTGTTATTGGGGATGCTTTAGCAGTATGTCTTCTTGAATGTCGTGGTTTTTCAACCGAAGATTTTGCACGCTTTCATCCGGGAGGTTCTCTTGGGAAAAAACTCTATATGCGTGTCAGCGATATTTATCTCAATAACAAAGCACCGAAAGTTTACCTTCATGATACTGTAAGCAAAGTTATCGTTGAAATTTCTTCAAGTATGCTCGGAGCAACAGTGGTTTTGGATGCATCGGAAAACATTACAGGAATTATCACAGATGGAGATATTCGTCGAATGCTTGAAAAATTTGAGGATATCAAAACCCTTACGGCAAAAGACATCATGTCTTTAAATCCGAAAACCATAGATAAAGATGAATTAGCTATTAATGCATTCAATACTATGGAAAAAAATAAAATAACATCTCTCGTTGTTGTGCACGAAGAGAAATACATGGGAATTATTCATCTTCATAATATTTTACAGGAAGGAATCGTTTAAAAATATCAACGTGAAAAAATTTATTCATACCATATCATTTTTTATTATTTCAGTTTTTACTCTTGTTTCAGGAATTACAAATAATGCTGTGGCACAGGATACAAAAATAAAAGGAAAAATTCTTGATAAATTCAGCAGAGAGCCTATCCCTTTTGTAAATATTGTATATCAAAACAAAAGAAATATTGGTACAATATCCGATTTTAACGGAGAATATTTTTTAGAAACAAAATCTCCAACCGACTCTATTATTATTTCATACATCGGCTATAAATCACAAACTATAAAAGTTAAAAAAGGACAATTTCAGGAAATGAATATTGATCTTGAATCAGACGATATCAAACTTGATGAAATTGTTGTTTTACCGGGCGAAAATCCTGCTCACAGAATCCTTAAAAACATCATTGATAAAAAAGAACAAAACAATCCGGACAAGCTTGATATGTACTCTTATGAGGTGTATAATAAATTAGAAATTGATGCGAATAATATTGATGAAGAATTTAAGAAAAATAAAGCCTTCAAACATTTTCAGTTTATTTTCGACTATATAGATACATCTGCAATAACGGGGAAAAATTTTCTTCCTATTTTTATTTCTGAAACCGTATCTGATTATTCATATAAAAAAAATCCAAAGGTTGAAAAAGAAATTATCAAAGGAAACAAAATATCGGGTGTTGCAAATGAAAGCGTATCCCAATTAATGGGACAAATGTATTTCAAGGTAAATATTTATGATAATTTTATTGATGCTTTTGGAAAAGGATTTGTAAGTCCCATTGCAAATTTCGGAAGGATGTATTACAAGTATTACCTTGTAGACAGCGCACTTATAGGAAATCAGTGGTGTTATCAGTTATCATTTAAAGCAAGGAGGAAACAAGAGCCTACTTTTACCGGTGATTTCTGGGTACATGATACTACTTTCGCAATTAAAAAACTTCAGGTTAGGATTGCTGATGATGCCAACATAAATTTCATCAAAGACCTCGTTGTTAATCAGGAATACGAAAGAGTAGACAATGATGTATGGATGCTGAGTAAGGATAAAATTTTTGTTGACTTTAACCTGTCCGATAAAAAAGTAGGATTCTTTGGAAGAAAATTCACTTCATTTAAAAACTTCAAATTCAACAATCAGGTAGATCAGGTTGTTTTTAATGAGATGAATAATATTCTTGTTGATAAAAACGCAACTGAAAAAGATGATGAATACTGGGATAAATCGCGCCATGACTCACTCTCTGCAAAAGAAAAATCAATTTATGCAATGGTAGACTCCATTAAGGAAGTACCAATGTTTAAAACCTTTGTTGAGATTGTTACTTTATTTATAACCGGTTATAAAGAGTTTAAATATGTTGAATTTGGTCCCTATTTTAAGTTTTACAGCTTCAATCCGGTGGAAGGGCATCGTGTCAGAATCGGGGGCAGAACTACTTATAATTTCAGTAAATTATTGCAATTAGATGCATACACAGCTTACGGATTTCAGGATGAAAAAATAAAGTATGGCTTTGGTACAAAATTTATATTCAACCTTGCGCCATTAAATGAATTGAGGCTATTCCATAAAAACGATCTGGAACAAATGGGAATAAGTGAAAATGCGTTTATGCACGATAATATTCTTGCATCAGCGCTTTCTCGTAGTCCTAATTATAAATTAAACAGAATTGAAGAATACCTGGGATATTACGAAAAAGAATGGTTTATCGGGTTTTCAAACAGGCTGATGTTTTCTCACAGATCTATATTCCCAACAGACTCTGTTCAGTTTATTAATTTCGGGTCAAACGACACGATGCTCCATCTCAGATCTGCAGAAGTTACATTACGTACTCGATTTGCTTATCAGGAAAAATTTGTAATGGGCAAACAAAGCAGAATTAGTCTCGGGACAAAATATCCAGAAATATTTGTTGATTTTACGGCAGGAATTAAAGATGTTATCGGATCTTCGTATGACTATTATAAGATAAGGCTTAACATCCGCCACTACTACAATACATATCCTTTAGGATATTTTCGCTACGTGATAGATGCAGGGCAGGTTTTCGGAAATGCCCCCTACCCTTTTCTCGAATTACATAAAGGAAATGAAACCTACACTTTTGATGAGTTGGCTTTTAACATGATGAATTATTATGAATTTGTTAGCGATAAATATGTTTCACTTTATTGTGAGCAACATCTTGAAGGTTTTTTCCTGAATCGTGTTCCGATTTTTCGTAAACTGAAATTCCGAGAGGTTGTTTCAGCAAAAGGAGTTATTGGAGAATTAAGCCCTGAAAACAGAAAAATACTTGTATATCCGAACACGCTCACAGCACTTGAAAACGAAGATGGCAAGCTGAAACCCTATCTGGAGGCAGGCGTTGGAGTTGAAAACATATTAAAAATTATTCGCGTAGATGCCTTGTGGAGGCTTGCTTATTTAGACAGACCGAATATTGCAAAATTTGGTATCAGGGTTTCACTGCAAATACGTTTCTGATTTTTTATGCATAAAATTTTACTCCTGTTTGTATTAATTAGCGTAAGCATTTTTTCAAGTGCTCAAACAGTGCTTCTGGAAGAAAATCCGGCTAAAGATACACTCCCGAAAATATATGGAAAAAATCTGAAACATTTTACGCATTTTTATGCTGGATTTGGCTTTGCCTCGGACAATTTAAATACAGATTCCGTAAAAATCAATTATGGGCTTTCTGCAAATTATTTTATTGGAATCAGATACAAAAGAAAAATAAACAAATTTTACGCTTTAGGATATGATGTTAGCTTATCAGCAACTAATTTTAATATCCAACAAAACACAAATAAAAACTTTCTTGATACACATCATTACACGAAAGAAAAATATCACGATGCAAGTCTTGCCCTTGAATTATATAACCGAATTAACATAGGAAAAAGAGGGAATTCAATAGGCAAATATATTGATATTGGAATATACGGAGAATGGGTGTTTTCAAATTATCATTACACAAAAAACCCATATCCGGAAAATCTCGCTGCTAATCACGGAAAATATTTAATGACAAAAACAAGAAAAAATAATTTTACCGAAACATTTAATTACGGAATTAACGTGCGCATTGGCATTAATCGTTGGTCTCTTTTTGCAAATTACAGACTTTCCAATATGTTTATTCCAAGCCATAAAGTAGCAGAATTACCGAGATTATTTGCAGGTATTCAAATTGGATTATTATAGAATCGTGCCATACTTCGGCAGGCTCAGCACAGGTGGCACGATTTTACAATATATCCCAATTTCCATTTGCCTTACGACCCTCTACCCCAAATACGACTTCAAATTTTTATTCTTCGCGGAGCTTTTAAGTTTTCTAACTGCTTTTTCTTTTATCTGTCTTACACGTTCAGCAGAGAGACCTATTTCCTGGGCTATTTCATCCATACTGAAAGAATTGTTGCCACATAAACCGTAAAAAAGTTTAATAACTTCTGATTCCCGTGGAGCAAGCGTACTCAGTGCTCGTTCTATTTCTTTACACAAAGAAGCTGTCAGCAAGCCAGATTCAGGATTATTTGCTCCTTCATCAGGAATAAGGTCGTACATATTTGTGTCTTCTCCGGAAGCCATAGGCGCATCCATTGAAATATGACGACCATAGCTTTTCATAAGAATTTTTACATCTTCCGGGGCAATTTCAAGTTCTGTTGCTATTTCTTCAGCAGATGGGTTGCGTTCCAATGTCTGCTCTAATTTAGCTGTTGCTTTATTGATTTTATTCAATGCACCCACTTTATTAAGAGGAAGTCGTACTATGCGTGATTGCTCTGCCAGCGCCTGCAAAATTGACTGACGAATCCACCATACCGCGTATGATATAAATTTAAATCCGCGGGTTTCATCAAAACGGCGTGCTGCTATTATAAGCCCGTGATTGCCCTCGTTTATAAGATCAGAAAGTGTCAATCCCTGATTCTGATATTGCTTTGAAACCGATACAACAAAGCGAAGGTTTGCATTAATCAGTTTATTTAATGCGTTTATATCTCCTTCTCTAATCTTACGAGCAAGCTCCACTTCTTCTTCCGGTGTGATAAGATCTACTTTGCTTATTTCCTGTAAATATTTATCTAAAGAAGCAGTATCTCTGTTCGTAACCTGTTTTGATATTTTAAGATGTCTCATTTCGTTAATTTTACAAGGTGTGCAGTATTGCAAAGATACAGATTATTTATTTTTGATATATCTCTATTTTAAAATTTTTTTATTTAACAAGGATTTTGTAATTTTATATTTTGAAAAACCGGTATTCCGGGTTAATTAATAATTGATAAATATTAAATCTTTAAATCATGGGATTATTCGATAAACTTAAAGGGGAATTTATTGACATTATAGAATGGCTTGACCCCACAAATGACACAATGGTGTATCGTTTTGAAAGACATCAGAACGAAATTAAAAACGGCGCAAAATTAACAGTAAGGGAAACTCAGGTTGCCGTATTTATCAATGAAGGCCAATTGGCAGATGTTTTCAAACCGGGAATGTACACGCTTACAACAGAAAACATGCCCATTCTTTCAACATTAAAAGGATGGAAATATGGCTTTAACAGCCCGTTTAAAGCAGAAGTGTATTTTTTAAATACAAAAAATTTCACCGATCAAAAATGGGGAACACCCAATCCGATTATGTTGAGAGACCCTGAACTGGGACCTTTGCAGATACGCGCATTCGGAAATTATTCTTTCAAAATTAATGATGCAGTAAAATTCATCAAAGAAATTGTTGGTACTGATGGAAATTTCACTACAGAAGAAGTTACAAATCAGTTGCGGAACATCATGATAACACGATTCACAGATGCTATTGCCACATCTAAAATTCCTGTTTTCGACATGGCAAGCAACTACGATGAGGTATCAAAACTTGTTGAAGAAAAACTGAAACCTGAAATTGGAGAATACGGACTTGATCTCACAAAATTCCTTATTTCAAGCATCACTCTTCCTCCGGCAGTTCAGGAAGCTCTTGACAAGCGCACCAGTATGGGAATTATTGGCGACCTTAATAAATACACGCAATTCCAGACTGCCAATGCAATAGAAGCATCTGCAAATAACCCCGGAGGAGGCGCAAGCGAAGGAATGGGACTTGGTATGGGATTCGGAATGGCGCAACAAATGATGGGTACAATGAATCAGGCAAATCAGCAGGCAAATCCCCAAAATCAACAACAAAATCAACAGCAAATGCCCCCGCCCATGCCTCCTGCAGTAAAATACTTTGTGGCAGCAAACGGTCAACAATTAGGACCTTTTGACATGGGAACACTTAAAAATATGATTGCACAAAATCAGGTAAATCGCGAATCGCTTGTATGGAGAGAAGGCATGGCTGCATGGACAGCTGCAGGTCAGGTGCCGGATGTGGCTGCATTGTTTACCGCGGTGCCTCCTCCACTTCCTCCCCCCATGTAGTGTTTTTTATGAAAGGTGTTTTCGGCTAACTCAAACACCTTTCATTTTTATAGCTTTTTTCATATTTTAAATAACACTAAATGGACAATCGCTCAAATAATTTTCTTTGCCCCTGCTGTAGAAGCGTTTTAAATATTGAAAACAATATAATTTTTTCTGTTAAAACACAAGGGAATAGAAAAGGTTTATTATTACTGAGTACCAAGCTTGGAGACTATGCTGTTAAAAACCATGAAACTCTGATGATTGAAAAAGGAGAAAAAGTTAACTTCTTCTGCCCTATTTGTAAAGAAAGCCTTTCAGCAAATGATGTAAATGATAATCTCGCCCGGGTAATCATGCAAGACGATGATGGAAATGAATTCCAGATTTTGTTTTCTATTGTTGCCGGAGAATTCTGTACGTACATGGTTGCAGATGACAACTTCAAAGCTTTCGGAGATAATTCAGGGATTTATTTTAATGAAGGAAGTTAGAAGTTAGAAGTTAGAAGTTAGAAACAGCTTCGTGCTTCGTGCTTCGTGCTTCGTGCTTCGTGCTTCGTGCTTCGTGCTTCCGTATGATAAAAAAGTATTTTGCATAACATGACGTTAAAAAATCAACAACATGGAAGATCCAATTATCCAAGAGACCAATCAAAGTGAAATTATTTGCAGAAACTGCAGCGCAAAATTAAAATTCGCTCCAGGAACAACTTCCCTGAAATGCGAATACTGCGGCGCAGAAAATGAAATTGAAATTAAACAGGAAGCAATCGAAGAAATTGATTTTGTTTCTTTTATTGAAACCGAATTCAACAAAGAAGAAAAAGTTGAAGTTGCAACCGTCCGCTGCAATGCTTGCGGAGCAGAAACTTCCATGAAAGAAAATGTTGTTTCCGATATGTGTCCGTTTTGCGGAAATCCTTTGGTTGTAAAAGAAGGCTCTACCCGATCGCTGCTAAAACCAAAATCATTGCTACCTTTTAATATTGACCCAAAAAAAGCGCAGGGTCTTTTCCAAAAATGGATAGGCGGTTTATGGTTTGCGCCAAGCGGACTGAAAAAATATGCGCAACAAACGGAGAAGCTTACAGGAATTTATATCCCTTACTGGACCTACGATTCCAACACCTCCACGTCCTATTCCGGACAACGCGGTGATAATTATCAAACATCAGAAAGCTATACCACAACAGACAGTAGTGGAAATGCAAAAACAGAAACCCGCACTGTTACTAAAGTTCGTTGGACCTATGTAAGCGGTCATGTTTCTAACTCTTTTGATGACGTGCTTGTTGTTGGCAGTAATTCTTTACCCCGAAAATATGCAGACGAACTGGAACCCTGGGATCTTGACAAACTGCTTCCCTTTGATGAAAAATTTCTGAGCGGATTTAAAACAGAAAGCTATCAGGTAGATGTAAAACAAGGCTTTGATTATGCAAAAGTAAAGATGGATAAAGTTATAGAATCCACAATACGTACAGATATTGGCGGCGACCTACAGCAAATTTCTTCAAAGAATACAGCTTATAATGATATTACGTTCAAACATATTTTACTGCCTCTCTGGATTAGCGCATACAGGTATAATCAAAAAGTGTACAGGTTTATGATTAATGCACGTACAGGCGAAGTACAGGGAGAAAGACCTTACAGTTGGATTAAAATTACATTGGCCGTTTTAGTGGGTATTGCAATCATTGGAGGCATCGTGTGGTTTGCGAAAAAATAATATTGTTATTTAATAAGCAGATAGAATTAAATATTATTTGTAAATTTGAATGAGACAAATGTGTTAACAATATGAAATATCATAGATACGAATATTCTACAGAAAAAGACCTTTACTTTTTTGAATTTGAAAGCATTGGGATTAAAGGTAAAATAAAAAAAATTGTACAATATTCGGAGATGTCAGTTAAAGGATTTTATAATTTAGGATTTGGAGATTATAACGAAATAACAAAAGAAATTGACGATGAAATTATTACTAATAATGGAGATGGATTGAAAGTATTAGCTACCGTGGTATCAACTTTATATTCATTCACAGGAAAATATCCCGAAGCAAATATTTTTGCTACAGGAAACAATGAAGCTAGAACAAGATTATATAGAATGGGAATTACAAATTATTTGGAAGAATTAAAACAAGATTTTCTCGTTTATGGATTAAGAAAAGATGAAATTTTTGAAGAATTTATTGTTGGTGAAGATTATATGGGCTTTTTAGTCACTCGAAAAAACAAAGATATAAAAATATAATATTATGAGCATTGAAGACTTAAACAAAGCAAAAATTCCAATTGTAAAAATTGACAAAAAATTGGAAAAATTTAAAGGAAAAATATTATTCCCTAAAAAATTGGCAATGGCAAATGAATTATTATCAAAAGCAAAACTGCCCAAGGAAATTGTACAAAATTAATAACATTTACCATCAGCATTTAAGACCAATACAAGGTTTAATTTGTCCACGCAAATAGCTTGTTGGAAAGTTTATCTATTTTTATTTTTAACTTCGTGAGACTTCGCATTAGAAATATAGCGGATTGTTTGCCGCAAGCAACAAAAAGTTAGAAGGGAAACCCAATGCCAATATTAATATTTTTCAAAAAATCGTCCATTATATTAAATTTCTTGTAAGCAATAATCCATCTTTTCCCAATTTCTTCTTTCGGATCCCTGAGTTTTAATCCAAAATCAAAACGGAAAATAAACATGGATAAATCAATACGGATTCCGAGACCGGTACCAACAGCAAGATCTTTATAAAAACGATCAAACATAAATTTTGCATCAGCCCCTAGTTCGGTGCTATTTAAAAACCAAATATTTCCTGCATCTACGAATAGCGCACCTTTAAACATCCAGAAAATATCAAAACGATACTCAATATTTGACTCCAGCTTTAAGTCGGCAGATTGAAACTGATATGTGGATTTCGGATCAAAATAAGTTCCCGGACCTAAAGAACGCACACTCCAGGCGCGGATGCCATTTGCACCTCCACAGTAATATTGTTTCACAAAAGGAAGTTGATTTGAATTTCCATAAGGAAGTCCTAAACCCAAAAACAAACGAGTTGCAAGGTTATTTTTAGATGTGAAAAAATGATAATATCTATAGTCAATATCTGTTTTAAAATATTGCGCATAACGTACATTCAGTAGCTTGTAATATTCTCCGTTTTTCTCTGTATTTGCTATCTTATTATAAAGATTAACATTATTTCCGGCTGTTTCAAATGAGATTGTGAAAAATGTAAAATCAGTACTTTTATTAATTCTTTGATTGTTAAAAACCAGAGAATAATTAATGGCTGTAATTAGAAAATCGTCATAACTTCCTTTCAAATATGTTGGAATAGAATCGCTGAATCCGTGAATTGTGTCGTAAATGTGAATAGAATTTATATCAAAAGGGTTTAAAAAATGTTTGAAATGATCGGAAGTTTTCCAAAAATATCCAAAAGAAGCATTTGTAATTGTTCTTGTATAATCGGGTCGTTGCTGATAATTTTCAGAAAGCGTAAAAGTAGATTTTGCCTCATACTTTTTTGAAAGCATCTCTGATTTTACAGGTAATAAAAATTTAGGAATATAAAGCTTTGCCTCGCCTCCTAATTCAAGAGAGTTAAATAGTTTCGGAATATTTATATTAGTTGTTTCTTCTTTTTCCTGAATTACATTTTTCAGCATTTGCAATTCACCGTTCAACTTAAATTCAAAATTTTCTGCTCCTCTGAATAAGTTTTTATGCTGGTATATAAAATTACCTCCCATACCTATATCAGAAGATGAATTCGTGCCTACAACTTCAAAAGTATATGATTGAACCGTGTGAGGAGTAAACTGAATATATACATTAAGATATTCATCTCCGAGGTCTGTCGTATCTTTTGTTTCTATAAACTGAATATTAATGAGCTTGTATATTTTAAGACCAGATAAAAATTTATACGACTTATCCACATTTCTTATATCATAATAATCATCATTTTTCAGGTATATATTTCTTATGATCGTTGTAGGCTTAATCGGTAACTTTTTATCGTACAAAAAATAGACCCCTTCATGCACAATCGTATCAAAGTTTTGGAGATAATTAGTATCCTGCATTGCACGTTTCTGATCGAAATCAGTATATACAAATATATCTTTAATCTTTTGTTTTCTGTGGTGGTCTATTATAAATTCATCTTCAGCAATTTCTTTAACGGGTAATTTCAAACGCATGGTAACATCCACAGCATTTTCCTTAAAAGAACTGTCAGCCTGATAGTCGAGATATTCTTTTACAAAATAATAATATCCTTTAGTATTTAAAAAACGCGCTATACGTACACGTTCTTCCTGAAATTTATCTACATCAAAATTTACTCCTTTTTTAATAATTGAATTTGCTGTATCTGAAAAAACTAAATTTCTGATATCCACATCGTCAATAACATATTCGATATTCCTTACGGTATAAGGTTTTCCGGGAAAAACTAAATAAACAACATCTGCGGTTTTATTGTTGTAATAAATAACAGAATCCTGCACTTTTGCATTGTAATACCCTTTGTTTTTAAGATAAATCTGCATTTGCCTCACAGATTTTTTTGTATAAAAATCATCAAGAATAACCGGCTTTTCTCCAATAATATCTCCGATTTTTTTCTTCCATTTCCACTTTCTTCCTGTGTTAGCAAGATTGTGTACCCAAAGATGAAATCTGAATACATACACAAGCTTTTTGTTGGGCTTTTGTTTTATATAATTAGAGAGTGCTTCGGAATCAATTTTTTTATCATCAATTTTTATGGAAGATTTGTTTAAAAGATATTGCTTTTCAGGGACAAGCTTTGTGGGGCTGCACGAATTGAAAAAAATCAAGCCTATGAAATAAATCAGGACATAGCAAAAAATGCAACGAAATTTTTTATGTTTGTATTTGTTTGACAAAACTGTTAATTTTCAATTTTTGCAAATATAATGTTAAAAGTTTAATGTTTCATGTTTCATGTTTAAAGTTGTTGAGCGTTGGATGTTGGATGTTGAATGTTATATTTTACCACTAAGCCACTAAGGACACTAAGGTTCACTAAGATTAAAAAGTTGTTGCAGGCTGAGCGTTGAATGTTATATTTTACCACTAAGACACTAAGGACACTAAGGTTCACTAAGATTGAAAGGTTGTTGGATGTTTAATATTGAGCGTTGGATGTTGAGCGTTGGATGTTGAATATTGAATTCTGTTCGTTAAAAAATAAACAACCAGCCTGCATGCTTCGGCCTACCTGTTTACACTAGGTAAATCTGCCGACAAAGGCAGGCTGGCAGGTGATCAACACCATGCCTACAGCAGGCAGGTCAAATAAACAACCCGCCTGCATGCTTTCGGCGGGCAGGTAATCAACATAAAAAAATTGTCAAATAATCATCTTCCAAAAAAGGCTCTGAGTGGAAAAAAAAGAATGGATACTAATAATTAATCCGAAAGCCGGAAACGAAAAAGGAGAAAAAGACCTGAATACAATTACCGGTCTGCTTGAGGCATCTGGGATAAGCCATCAGTATATCTTTACCGAATATAAAAATCATGCTAAAGAAATTATTATAAATTATATTAATCAGGGTTTCCGGAATTTTATTATTGGAGGAGGAGACGGAACTTTAAATGAAGCCGTAAATGGAATTTTTTCTCAAAACATCTGTCCTACTACAGACATAACACTTGCGGTTATACCAATTGGAACAGGAAATGATTGGCGAAGAACTTATAAAATCAGCACGGATTATAAGGAAGCCGTAGATTTAATAAAACAAGAAAACTGGAAACTTCAGGATGTCGGTAAAGTTATTTATACAAAAGCCAACAAGCCTTTTACGCATTATTTTATTAATATTGCAGGATTGGGTTTTGACGCTGTTGTTGTTGACAAAACAAATATTCATAAAGAAAAATCCAGAAAAAAAGGAAGCGGTAACAGTAAAATTCGCTATCTGCTCAATGTGCTCAAATATCTTTTACACTACAAAAAAACTTACTGCTCTATAGTAACAGATCAGGATTCTTACGAAGGTATTACGTTAAGTTTTGCTGTATGCATCGGAAAATATAACGGAGGAGGAATGATGCCGGCACCTCTATCTGTTTCAGATGATGGATTATTTGATCTTACTATTTTTACGAATGTTACAAAAAAAGAAGTTATTTTTAACGTACACAAATTGTTTAACGGAAAAATATACAATTTAAAAAAAGTGAAATTAATCAGATGCAGTGAAGTAAAAATTGAAAGTACTCCGAATGTTTTAATTGAAGCAGATGGAGAAGTTCTTGCGAGTACACCGGCAATTTTTACAATTATTCCCCGCTGCCTTAAAATTATAACATCGGCTTGAAATATTTATTTTTATATTTCTTTATTCTTCCTCTTTTTCTTTTTGCTCAGGAGAAAGAAAAATGCAAACAAATAAATGCTGTTCGTATTAATGAATCCATTACACTTGATGGGGAACTTAATGAACCCGCATGGCTGAATGCGTCTACTGCAAACGGCTTTTATACTTATGACCCTGTTAATGGAAATCCCGCTACAGAAAAAACAGAGGTAAAATTTCTTTTCGACGATGATGCTATTTATATAGGGGCAATGATGTATGACTCCGATCCTTCAAAAATCCTGAAAGAATTCACTAAACGCGACGGAACAAATCCCAATGCCGATCTATTCTGGTTTACGATAAATCCGAATGAAGATGGTCAGAATTATTTTCAGTTTCAGGTGTCGAGCGTTAATGTGCAAACCGATATTAAAGGCTCTTCAACCGGCTCTGACATTGGCTGGAATGCTGTATGGTTCAGCGAGACGAAAATATCAGAAAAAGGCTGGTGCGCGGAAATTAAAATTCCTTATTCTGCATTACGATTTCCTAATAAAAAAGAACAAAACTGGGATGTTAATTTCTGGAGGCTGATACGCAGACACAGAGAGTCTTCTTCGTGGAATTTTATTGATAAAAAACTCGGAAACAATGATGCACAAAGCGGGAAGATTACTGGAATTGACAATATTGTTTCCCCATTACGCCTTGAATTTTATCCCTACATTTCGGGCTACATGCAGCACAACAGCGCAGATAAAAAATTCAGTTATGCTTTTAACGGTGGTATGGATGTTAAATACGGGCTCACAGAAAGCTTTACGTTAGATGTTACATTAATTCCTGATTTTGGCCAGACTAAAAGCGATGACAAAGTTTTGAACCTTACTCCCTACGAAACGAAGTACAGCGAAAACCGACAGTTTTTTACCGAAGGAATAGATTTGTTTAACAAAGGAGGATTATTTTATTCACGCAGAATCGGAAGAACACCTTCTGGATTTTACGATATGGATACCATTACTGAAAATAAGGGAAAGATTATTGAGAATCCTTCTGAATCTAAATTAATCAATGCAACAAAAATATCAGGAAGAAACAAGAACAATCTGGGACTTGGATTTTTCAATGCGGTTGTAAATAATACGTACGCCGTTGTTGAAGATTCTCTCGGAAACAGAAAAAGAATTGTAACAGAACCTTTCACAAATTACAATATAATTGTTGCAGAAAAAACATTTAATAAAACTTCTTATGTAAACATAATAAACACCAATGTATTTAGTCCTAATAACAAAACTATCGCAGATGTAAGCGGCATTTCGTTCAGGGTTTATGAACCAAAAAACATTTATGCGATTCAAGGTTTTTCAGCTCTCAGCATGAAGAAAAAAAACGACACTACAGCAATAGAAGCAGGCCGTTATCATAATCTAAATATTGGAAAATTAAACGGAAACTTATATTTTAATTATTCGATTTCTGTTATGACGGATAAATACGATCCGAATGATATGGGGTATCTTGCAAGAAACAATGATTTTTCACAAAATGCAACGGTGTCATACAGAATATGGAAACCTTTCTGGAGAATGCTCTCCTGTTCGGGAACCTTAGCATATAATTTTCAAAAACTCTACGCGCCACGTGTATTTTCTCAGACGAATTTTAATGTAAATCTAAATACAACTTTCAAAAACTATTTTTCTATCGGTCTTTACAATTCTATTGAACCCCGTGGCAGACACGATTATTATGAACCCCGCACCACGGGACGATTTTTCAATAAATCCCGCTACACATCATCTTCTTTGTGGGCTTCCACAGATTACAGAAAAACATTTGCCCTCGATGTAACAGCAGATGCTTTTTTCTCTGATGGTCCGAATGAAGGCTTATTTTTTTCAATTTCTCCAAGAGTAAGAGTCAATGATCATCTCTTGTTTACCTACGCCATAAATCCCGGAAAAGATATTAATGACAGAGGTTTTGCAAAAAAAATAAATGCAGACAGCATTGTGTTTGGGAGAAGAAATATTCAGACAATTATCAATTCTTTTAACGGGGCTTATGTTTTTAAGAACAAGTCTACATTATCGCTTACATTAAGACACTATTGGTCGAAAGTAGATTATCGTGAATACTATTTGCTGAATGACGAAGGGAATCTTGATGCTTATCTAGGCTATTCAGAAAACCACGATATAAACTTCAACACATTCACAATAGACATGATTTACAGTTGGAATTTTGCGCCCGGAAGCTACATGAATATCATGTGGAAAAATGATATTTATAAAGAAGAAAATATTCTTGAAAACAAATTCGACAGCTTCTTCCCCAACTTTGATAAAACAATCAATTCCTCGCAAATAAACAGCCTTTCAGTAAAACTAATTTATTATATAGATTATCATACCACGCACAAAAAAATAAAAAATAAAAAAACATCATGAAATAAAACCCGCACCCTTCGACAAGTTCAGGGTGCGGGTTTTATTTCAATTTATTTTTTCTCCAGCACTTCAATCCTACGCATGAGTTCATCAATTAATTTTTGCTGATTTTCAATTATCGTCTGCTGCTCCTGCACTGATTTCACGATAGGAACAACGAATTCAGAATAACGAAGACCCCATAGATTACTGCTTTTATCAACTCCGCTGAAATTATATCCTGTTTTTTTTGCGGCAGCATCTACTTCCTGCGCAAGAAAGCCACTGAAACGTATTTTTTCAACATCGTATTTGCCTTGCCAGTCCTCAGATTCTTTAACGCCCATAATTTCATTTTCTTTTCTGATGTCATAATTATAAGTAACCGGTCTTAGTTCTTTTATAAAAGCTAATCCTGACACATCTTCCTGAACATTATTTTTCACTCGCGCATCTGAATATGTTGTGAAACCAACCTGACCTTTAATGCTTGTTATAGAAGTATTACCAAATTTTATCTGATTGTCTTCTGTATCAGAAATCATTGTTCCATTTCCAATAGCAGTAGAATTATCTCCGAAAGCCTGAACTGCATAGCCCAATGCCGTTGCATACCACCAAGAATATGCAGTGTGTCCTATTGCAATACCTCTGGCAGACATAGCCTCTGAATTATGACCTATCGAAACACCATAACTATCACTTCTTGAGTTGGAACCAATAGTAACAGCTTCCTTTTCCTCACCATAAGGTCCGGAATTATATCCAATAGCAACAACATCATAAGCATTGGTTCCTGTAAGATTTTTTGCAGCAAAACATCCGATAGAAGTATTCCTGTCTCCTGCAACATTAGATAATGCCGCATTTCCTACAGCAGTGTTATTGCATGCATTACCGGATGTTGCGCCATAAAGTGCGGAATCTCCAAAGGCAGTATTAGAATAACCTGTTGTAATATTTTTACCAGCAAAATTCCCAACAGCAACATTAGAAGATCCATTCCAACTTTTGTATAATGCCTGAATTCCAAAAGCTAAATTATGAGAGCCATACAAATTTGCTTTTAAAGCAGTATAACCAATTGCTATATTATCAGAATTCGTACTGCCCGCATACAATGTTGAATCACCAATCGCAATATTTCTTGTCCCAGCCGTATTTGAATACAAAGCATAATTTCCAAATGCAGCATTTTTGCCTAAAGTTGTATTATACATTGCATAATTACCCACTGAGATTATACTTGAACCGGTTGAATTACTATTCAAATTATTATAACCAATTGAAATAATATTTGAACCGGAAGTGTTATAATACATTGCAGATGTTCCGATGCAGGTGTTGTATCCACCGGTTGTATTGTAACGAAGATTATTGGTACCGATCGCAATATTATAGCTACCCGTGGTGGATGCAGAGGCTAATGTATTAAAACCAACAGCCACATTGTACTGACCGGTTTCATTTTCAAGCAAAGCATTGTACCCGATTGCTGTGTTTGATCCGCCGGTTGTATTATCACGACTGGCACTATACCCGTATGCAGTATTGGATGTTCCTGTTGTATTAAATTGTAAGGCATAATGTCCTGTTGCAATATTATTATTGGCTGTATTTTTCTGCAAGGCATAATAACCTATTGCAATGTTCTTATCATTCGTTAGATTTTCATATAAAGCTTCTGTTCCGATTGCAATATTATAATCGCCTGTTGTATTTTTAAACGCAGGAGTCCTACCTATAGCAATATTTGAAATACCGTCCGTATTGGAATTTAAAGCCAAGGCTCCCATGGCAACATTATATGTTCCACTTGTATTCGAATATAAAGTCCGATAACCCATTGCTGTATTCCGAATACCATTAGAATTTGAATACAATGCCTCCATTCCAAGAGCAGAATTATAAGAGCCATCAACATTAGAATAAAGAGCTTTCTTTCCGCACGCAACATTTTCAGTACCGTTTGTATTGCTGAATAAAGACATGTGTCCCAAAGCAGTATTATCCCAACCAAATGCATTCGTAATCATGGAGCTGCTACCAATAGCAGTATTCCCGTTTCCTGAGGATAAAATAAGTGTCCTGTAGCCGACAGAAGTATTATCATCTCCTGTTTCATTCCATAACGAAGATTCATCACCAATAGCTGTATTCCTGTTTCCATCAACATTTGCCTTCATTGCTTCTGCGCCAACGGCTGTGTTGTTTATTCCTATTGTATTTGCCATCATTGCATTATCGCCAATAGCAACATTAAATTCACCAGAGATATTGTCTCTTAAGGCAAAGGAACCCACTGCCACATTATAACTACCTGTTGTATTATTCCGTAATGAAGTGGCTCCAAGTCCGGTATTAAAGTTCCCTGTTGTATTAGCATTCAGCGCATAGGCACCTAATGCTGTATTAGAATAACCGGAAATATTGTTTTCCATCGAAAGAGAGCCAATTGCGGAGTTAAATGCACCTTCTGTATTTAATTTTAATGTGTGATAACCACAGGAAGTGTTGTAGCTCCCATTTGTATTAGACATCAGAGCTTCCATACCCAATGCAGAATTGTAAACACCCATATCATTTTCTTTCAAAGCAGCATATCCGATAGCTACGTTGCCATAACCCACGGTGTTTTTGTGCAATGCATAAGATCCAACGGCGGTATTATTATAACCTTGATCCGTCAGCAAACCGGTTTCATTTCCAATAAATACATTTAGGTCGCCAATGTTAATAGAGTTTCCTGCTTTGTACCCCATGGTGCAATTGGCATCACCTGTTGTTAATTTATTTCCCGATTCATAGCCAAGTGTGGAATTAAATTTACCATCTGATATGGATTCTCCTGAATTATGTCCTATAAAATAATTCGTGGGATTCAATTTCATGTAACTGGTAATTGAAGAAACTCCTATATTCTGTACTCCAAAACCGGCAATAGTATCAGATGTATAAATACGCGTACTGTCAGGATTCACCAATAAATAATTATTGGTAAGTCCTTTTGTAGAATTTTTTCCGCTAACAGCAAATGCGCCACGGTTCTGAGCTTTTGTTCCACCTGGATCATTCACATAAAAATGCATACTATCTTTATATATAACCATTACAGTAAATCCTCCTTTATCTTTTATTTCAAAGATTGGCTCTGTATCTGATGCACCGGCATCCTGCTGTATCATAAACCTACCCGAAGGAGTAGTAGTACCTACTCCCAAACGTTTTCCTGTCTGATACATGAGGGATGTGTCGAGCACTGTGGATGAAGAAAATTTTGGAATATAATTCGCAATACCTGTTCCGGTAAAACTGCCTCCACCTGCAGCAGGAGTTTGCCATGTTGCATTTCCAACAGCATCTGAAGTCAACACTTTTCCGGCACCTTCAGTATCATCATTGATTCTTAATGAACCCTGTAGATGAAGAGATGATAATGGGTCGTTTGTTCCTATACCTACAAACCCGGTGTTGTTATTAAATATATTAGTATTACTTGAAGTCCAAACGCTGTTAAAAATGCTTCCTGATAAGGTTAATCCGGTTCCTGCAGAATACGTATCCCCTACTCCATCAGCGCCATCTTGCGTTAATATTTCCCAGCTTGTACCATTGTATATAAACGATTTTTTATCTGTCGAATTATAATACGCCATATTCAATGTGGGCGT
>Ga0154551_1008_pt1 | contig 104049 bp, 78 predicted proteins | sample RifGroF2_FD_105694 | JGI IMG/M metagenome (GOLD analysis project Ga0154551, IMG submission 105694) | Bacteroidetes bacterium GWF2_35_48
AAAAAGATGAAGCAATCGAATTGCTGAAAAATATTTTTACCCCACATCAAATTCCTCAGCTAAATTTTGTAGTTTTGAAGTGAGAAATGTTAGGTATTAATAATCTGTGAAAATTGGTGTAATCTGTGGCAGAAGGGTTTTCGGAGAGGACTCATAATTTTAAAAGTTCAATTTGAACATTACTTAAATTACTATTAGGTTTACTCGTAATAAATATTTTTTTTCTGATTAAATTCCTTTGACGTGTAGCACTCTGATATCTTTATTGGATTACTATTTTTGTAGGAAAGATACAATATTTTAAAAATATATTAAGAGTCTCAATTATTTTTCAAGAGTTGCATTCCATTCAGCAATACCATTTTCTAACGAATACAGATTTGTGAAATCGCTTTTTTTCTGAAGGTAATTAATAGCGCTAAGACTTTTTATCCCATATCTGCATGCAAAAACAACTTTAATATCAATTGGGATTTTATGGATATTTTTTGATATCTCACCTAAAGGAATATTATCTGTTGCTATACTGAAATTTTCTGTATCGTCTTCATCACGTAAGTCTATTATTACTATTTTCTCTTTGCAATCGAGCAGGTTTCTCAATTCTTTTGCAGAAATTTTTTTTACAGTTGTTTCATTTGTGCAAAAATCGGTATAATCTTTAAGTTCAGTTATTGTATCAGAATCCGGATTTTTCTCCAACTCAATTGTATCGAAATTAAAATTTAACGCATCAACAAGCAGTAGTCTTCCGTTTAATACATTACCCACTCCTGTAATTATTTTTATTACCTCACAAGCCTGCATAGTACCTATGATTCCGGGCATTACACCCATAACCCCTACATCGGAACAACTTGGTATTTCAAGCGGATCGGGAGGTTCGGGAGCAAGACAACGAAGTGTTGGGCCATTCAAATAATTAAACACCGTAATTTGTCCATAAAATTTTTCAATTGCTCCATACACGAGTGGTTTTTTCAATATTACACAGGCATCATTGGTAAGATAACGGGTAGGAAAATTATCGGAGCCTTCAACAATAATATCGTAATCGTTGAAAATATCAAGCGCATTCTTTTTTGTAAGTTTCAAGAAATGGATATTGAAATTAACAAACGGATTTTGTTTCGATAATTTTTCTTTTGCAACAAGAGCTTTGGGTTTATCTATATCTTCAGGGGTAAATAAAATTTGGCGTTGTAGATTTGATTCATCAACGGTATCGTAGTCAAGAATGCCTATGGTTCCCACTCCGGCAGCAGTAAGATATTGAAGAATGGGACATCCAAGCCCTCCTGCGCCAACAACCAGAACTTTTGCCTGTTTCAGCTTTTCCTGACCTTTTTCGCCGATTTCAACCATACGAATATGGCGGCTGTATCTGCGTATTTCCTTTTCTGATAACATATTTTGAAATTATTTTTCAAATATAAAGTTTTTTCAGGAAATAATGCGATTGAAAAAAATATAGGGTGTTATCATGAAATGTTTTTACATTATCATCCCTGCTGCCATTGTTTCGTTGGTAACTTCATCAATTAAAATAAGGCTTCCGGTAATTTTATTTTTTATATAGGAATCAGTAAAAAGTGCTTTGCTTGTACGAATATCAACACAGGCAATGTCGTTCATGCCAATCTTTTTATCCTGTGTGTTTTTTGTAAGTGAATTGATATCCATTTTAAAAGAAACATCTTTGATAATACAACGAACTTCATTGCTTGTGTGTCGTACGATATATTTTCCATTTTGATTCATGGGTCTTTCATTAAACCAGCAAAGCATCATTTTAATATCCTGATTTTTTTCAGGCATCTCGTCTTTTTTTACAAGCATATCTCCCCTGCTTACATCAACATCATCTTCAAGGGTAATGCAAACAGATTCGCCTATATTAGCAGTTTTTATGCTTTCATTGTATATTGTAATTCCGGTAATTTTTGATTCAATTAAGTTGGGTAAAATAACTACTAGATCTCCTACTGAAATAGCCCCACCTGCAAGCTGCCCTGCATATCCTCTGAAATCGTGAAATTTATCTGATTCTGGTCTGATGATATATTGTACAGGAAAGCGTGCAGGCAACTTTTCAGTATTATTATTTACTTCTATTGTTTCAAGCATCTCTATCAGAGAAGATTCTTTGTACCATGGGGTGTGCTCTGATCTATTCACAACATTATCTCCATTCAATGCGCTGATGGGAATATAATGAACATTTTGTATGTTTAATTTTTCAGCAATTTCTACATAATTTTTCTTAATATTTTGAAAAATTTGTTCCGAAAAATTAACCATATCCATTTTATTTATACATAAAATAATATGTTTAATCTGGAGTAGCGATGCGATATAAGAATGCCTGATTGTTTGTTCGGAAATTCCGTTTCGCGCATCAACAAGAATTAGAGCTAAATCTGCAGTAGAAGCTCCTGTTACCATATTACGTGTGTATTGAATATGACCGGGCGTATCTGCAATAATAAATTTGCGTTTTGGAGTTGCAAAATATCTGTAAGCAACATCAATGGTAATACCCTGTTCACGTTCAGCTTTCAGCCCGTCTGTAAGCAACGCAAGATTTATGTGTTCCTCTCCTTTTCTTTTGCTTGCAAGGTCAATTGCCTCAAGCTGATCCTCAAAAATTGCTTTGCTATCATATAATAAACGACCAATTAATGTGCTTTTGCCGTCATCAACACTGCCTGCTGTAGTAAAACGAAGTAAATTCATGATGCTTTGTTTATCGGTTTAAAAATAGCCTTCCACTTTTCGATCTTCCATTGCAGATTCAGAGCGTTTATCATCCCAGCGGCTGCCCCTTTCTGTAATGCGTGTTGCAGCAATTTCTTTAATAATATCTTCAAGATTATTGGCTTTTGATAAAGTTAAACCCGTACATGAAATATCACCAACTGTGCGGCATCGAACCTGTTTTACTTCAACTTTTTCGTTTGGTTTTAAATTCATAAAAGGAGCATAAGCAAGCCATACACCATTGCGACAAAATGCTTCACGGATATGCGTATAATACAAACTGGGTAAAGCAATTTTTTCTTCATAAATATATTGCCAAACGTCCAGTTCTGTCCAGTTACTAATAGGAAAAACCCGAAAATGTTCGCCCATATTTTTACGCCCATTGAAAATATTCCACAATTCCGGTCGCTGATTTTTAGGATTCCATTGTCCGAATTCATCACGATGGGAAAAAAATCGCTCTTTTGCCCTTGCTTTTTCTTCATCTCTTCTGCCACCGCCAACAGCAGCATCAATTTTATTTTTCTCAATTGCATCAAGCAATGTTACGGTTTGAAGTTTATTTCGGCTCGCATTGTAGCCTGTTTCTTCAACAACTTTTCCCGAATCAATGGTTTCCTGAACAGAACCGACTATTAAGCGCAGACCATGTTCCTTTACAAGATCATCTCTAAAATCAAGCGCTTCCTGAAAATTATGCCCTGTATCAATATGCAATAATGGGAACGGAATTTTAGTCGGATAAAATGCTTTCAAGGCAAGATGTACTAATACTATCGAATCTTTACCCCCTGAAAAAAGAATAGCAGGGTTTTGGAACTGCGCCGCTATTTCACGGAACACAAAAATTGATTCGTTTTCTAATGCTTTAAGATGTGAGGTCATTTTTATTTGAAAATTATTTGATTTGAAAATTATTTGATTTGAAGATTTGAAGATTGTACGGTGTTATATGAATACAATATTTTATGTTCAAACCTGTATGCCGACAAGCTACCGTGTGGACACATCTTTTTCTTAACTGGATTTTGTCACAAAATTTGCATACTTATATTTTATTGCCAGGTTTAGCATAGGAATTGTGCAAATTTTCCGCCAAAATCTTTTTAATTATTATTTGTTTATACTCCGAGCTTCGCTCGGGGTTACAAATATTCGACTCCTACGGAGTCGTTTTTCTCACTTTATATCTGCCGTGGTCAGTCAGGAGTTCTGAAATTTGTGAAACCTGTCTGCCTGCCTGTTTACAACAGGTAAATCTGCCAGACAAGGCAGGTTCGTGTCATATATTAGGTTTAATTAATTTTCAGAGTAGGCATAATATTTAAAAAATATCAAACCCTCAATAAAAATACTTCGCATATTTGTGTCCACACGGTAGATGCCGACAAGGCAGGTTGCTTTATTTTCAAATTTTCAAATTGCTTCATTTTCAAATTTTCAAATTATTTATTTAAAATTACGTATGTAATCCACATTCTTTCCCACTGCTTTGTTCCCACCACCAGCGCCCGGCGCGAAAATCTTCTCCATCTTTAATGGCTCTGGTACAGGGTTCGCATCCGATGCTTACAAAATTTTTATCATGTAAACTATTATAAGGAATATTATTTGTTTGAATATAATTTTTCACCTCATCGAAAGTCCATTCAAGCAAAGGGTTGAATTTAATAATATCGTAAAGCGCATCATAACTATACATTGAGAGTTGCTGTCTGTTTTCAGATTGTTCAGCTCTGAGTCCGGTTATCCAACATTTTTTCCCTTTTAAGGCGCGTTGTAAAGGAACAACTTTACGTAAAAAACAACATTCTTTTCTGTTTTCGAGTGATTCATAAAAGCTGTTAGGTCCTTTCTCTGTAACAAATTTTTCCAAGCTTTCTGCTTCAGGATAAAATACACGTATGTTTTGTTTGTATTTTTCACGTGTAGCATTGAAAACCCGATAAGTTTCAGGGAAGAGGCGTCCTGTATCAATCGTGAAAATTTCAATGGGAATATTATTTTTGAAAATCAGGTCAGTTATTACCTGATCTTCAAACCCGAAGCTTGTCGAAAAAACAATTTCATTTTTAAAAACACGTATTAAGTAGAGTAAATGTTCCTCTATTGAGAAGCCTCTTGTTTCATTAAAAATTTGATTAACAATATCTGAGTTCATGGCAATATTATTCGTTTAACAACTCTTGTAGTCCATCTTGTATTTCTTCTTAAAACAACCAGCATCCTGCCCCATCGGATAATTGCCCAGAATCGTTCATGTAAAAAATACAAAATCATTTTTGATACGACTTCAAAAGAACCGATAGAAAGAGCCGCAATCATTTTTCCTGTAACAAGATATGAAAGTACAATTGTGTCTATAGTGCCAACAACTCTCCACGTTATTGCTTTCATAACACTGCGGAGAGGTCTGTCCCTGATAACCGATTGCTTATATGATTTTGTCTTGTTTCTGAAAAGAAACATTTTATAAATATTAATTCGTGTAAAAATACATTGTACATCTTAGGAATTACAGTATTTTTGTATGCAATAAATAAATACCTGATATGAAATTTTTAATGTTCGGGTATTAAATATTTCATATATGACTGATTTTAGTGATAAAAAATTATTTGATTGTACGCAGTGTATATTCCGCATGTACAGTTGTATGTATATGCCTGAAGAAGAATATGAAAAAATCAGAAAAACAGCCAATCAACTGCAATTTAAAAAAGGAGAAGTAATTCTTAAGCAGGGCTCAAAAACAACCCATCTGCTTTTTTTGCATAAAGGCGTAATAAAAATGAATTATGAAAATAATGCAGGGAAAAATATTATTCTTACCATCGTTTCAGGACCGAAGCTTCTCGGTGGCGCAAATCTTTTTTTTAAAGATTATAATTTGTTTTCTATAATTGCTGTTGAAGATTGCGATGTATGCTTGTTTGACAGTAAAACATTAATGTCTCTTTTAGCTGAAAATGGTTCTCTTTTACTTACTCTTGTTGAACGGGCAACAGAAATGTTTCAGGCTTCAATTTTTAATTATATCAGTCTTGCTCATAAACAGGTAAACGGAAGAATTTCTGATATTTTAATTTATCTTTCAGAACATGTTTATAAAACTAAACAATTTATACTCACTTTAACCCGAAAAGAAATTGCCGAGTTTGCAGGCTGTTCGCACGAGAATGTTATTATTACGCTATCTAAATTTAACAAAGAAGGAATCATAACTATAAATGGAAAAGAAATTATTATTAATGACATGGACAAATTGCAGGATATAAGCAGAAGAGGATAATATTGAAAAGGATATTTAACAGCAACTACAGCATTTCCAAATGTGTAAAAAATATGCGCATTATAATTTCATGAAACGAAAACAAAAAATAATCACAATTGTAATAATGCAACTTCTGATAGTTTTCTGCATCCTGTCATTCAATGCATGTTATTACGACAATGAAGAAGAATTATACCCTGTTGACCTGACAAATTGTGATACAACAAATGTTGCTTATAAAAAAACAATTCTTCCCTATTTACATCTTCAATGCCTGAATTGCCACAGCACCACAACAGCACCTATTTATGGAAACAATATTAATTTGGAAGGATACAGCAATGTGAAAAAATATGTTGATAATGGAAGTTTTTTTGGTTCAATTTTATGGAATGCATCATACAAGCCGATGCCTATGGATCTAAAAACAGATGATTGTACGATTTTAAAAATAAAAGTTTGGATTGATAATGGAGCGATAGAAGATTGATGCAATCCTGTGAGGTTTCGTGGGCAGGTTTGCGTGGTAGCTCCCTTAAGGCAGGCTCACAGGTTTGCAGGAAATAAGGGTGTGAAATAAATGGATTAAGGATTAAGAAGTAAGAGTAGGATTAAGGAATGTATTGTTACGCACTTTAATCTTAATCCTTATCCTTAATCCTTAATCCTTAATCCTTAATCCTTAATCCAAAATTGAAATTGAAAATACAAAATTGAAAATAAAAAAAACATATTATTTTTTTCGATCAGCAAACCGTATCTTGTTTGTTCGTCTTATTTTTCCCATTGTAATATTGTTTTTTCTACTAATTACAACACCAGCATTTTCACAGGAAGAAGACCTTGAATCGCTGCTTGAAAAAGAAATTGAAATAAAACCGGAATTAACCATTGCCACTTTTAAATCTACACGTTTAATAAACAGCCACACTATTGAACGCATGCAAAAAGGCGATTTGGATTTCAGAATTTCGCATCGCTTTGGGGAAGTAAACACCGGGGTTTATGAATTATTCGGATTAGATTATTCGTCCTCGTACCTTGCTGCTGAATATGGAATAACAGATTGGCTTATGACAGGCATTGGCAGGGGAACTATGCAAAAAACATTTCATGGATTTTATAAACTCAGCATTATTAGACAATCTTCAGGGAAAAAATCTGTACCGGTTTCTGTTTCATGGATGCAGGGAGTATCGCTTAACTCTCTGAAATGGACAAATCCGGAGCGAAGTAATTATTTTTATTCACGATTATCTTACATACATCAATTATTAATTGCAAGAAAATTCAACCAGAAATTTTCTTTACAAATAATGCCTGTTCTTGTACACAGGAATCTTGTGCATAATAAAAGTGATAAAAATGATCTTTATGCGCTCGGAACTGGGGGTCGTTATAAACTAACAAACCGACTTGCAGTTACTGCGGAGTTTTTTTATGTTCATGGATTAAATAACACAAGTGGAATAAATTATTATCATCCCATCTCAATAGGTATGGATATAGAAACGGGCAGCCATGTTTTTCAATTAATGATCACGAACTCCAGCGGAATTCTGGAAAATCATTTTATAGGAGAAACAACTGGTGATATTTTTGATGGAGGATTCAGAATAGGATTTAATATCTCACGGGTTTTTACTTTGAAAAAGACAAAATAGAAAGATCGTTTATAGAACAATGAATACTTTAAGAGTAATATTTTTTTCCCTGATGGGTATTGTATTATTTCACACTACAACTTACGCTCAAGATAAATACATCTGCAAAACAGGTCATGTTTACTTTATTTCAAAAACAGACATTATAGACATTGATGCCGATAATTATAATCTTGCAAGCATCCTGAATACAAAAAACGGTGAAGTAATTTTTATGATTCCGATGCGTGGATTTAAATTTAAACTTCCATTGGCTGAAGAGCACTTTAATGAAAATTATATTGAATCAGAAAAATATCCCCAAGCTAAATTTAAAGGAAAATTTATTAATTTTGACAAAATTGATTTTTCTAAAGATGGACAACAGTATGTTGAGGTAGAAGGAGAAATGAGTATTCACGGACAAACAAAAAAAATTAAAGAAGCAGGTATTATTGAAATCCGAAAAGGTGAAATACATGCAAAATCAATTTTAAAAATTGCGCTGCAAGATTATGGAATAAAAATTCCTAACCTTGTAATAAATAAAGTAGCTGACATTATTGACGTGAAAATAGATTTAAAATACGAACCATTTACAAAATAAATATGAAACTTTGACTTCGGCACTTCGGCAAGCTCACTTCGGCAGGCTCAACACATCGCAGCGCATCGCAGCGCATCGCTCCGCTCAGTCAGCAGTTGAAACATGAAACCTTAAACATGAAACCTTAAACATGAAAAAAATGAAAAAAATATTTATCTCTTCGATATTGTTGCTTTACTGTTTATCGGCTTCCTCTCAGCTTCTCGATAAAATTTTCAAAAGAAACCCAGATTCAGTTTATGTAATGCCTTATAAAAATAAAATCACTGCAAAGCCTTTTGTATCGCAACAATTCATGTCTTTGAATTTTATAGATTTTGATAATGAGTCAAAGAATGTGATCTATAATCCAAATGTTAAATTATATACGGGCGTTGAATTAAACTACAAATTCCTTGGTTTTGCTTTTTCAGCAAAAATTCCGAGAATAAAATCTATGCAGGCAAAATTTGGGGATACGAAATTTTTTAATTTTAAATTAAATATAACAACTTCTCATTTTGGCGCTGAAGCTTTTTTTCAGAGATACAACGGCTTCTACCTCTTCAATGCAAAAGATTTTATTTCTAATTTTAGCGTATTAAGCGATACTTTTCCCCAGCAAGAAGATCTAGGTGTTTACAATTTTGGATTAAGCGCGTACTGGCAATTTTCAAAAAAGATGTCGCTTGCCGCTGCTTTTAACCAGACTCAACGCCAATTAAAAACTGCAGGTTCGTTTTTTTTCATGACATCTTATCTTCTTTCGGGGATTTCTAATGAAGGAATTCTTGTTCCTGATTCATTTTTAAATACATTACCGCATCTTGCCAGCTACCGTTCCGGTGTTTACAATACTTTCGCCATTGCTCCAGGATATGGAAAAACTTTTGTTTTTGAAAAGAGTATTTATTTTACTCTTGTCGGTTATGCAGGCGTAGGCTTGCAGCCTCAATACAACAAATTTGATAATAAATCAGAATTCAAATTTCGTGGAGCATACAAGTTTAATGGTCGTGCTGCAATAGGTTATAACGGAGAAATATTTTTTGCATCATTTACTGCTGGCGCAGATTTAACAACAATTAAATTGAGAGATATAAAAATTAATGTAATACCCATGTTCTGGAAAATTGGCGCGGGTATGCGATTCTGAGGCAGACTTATTTAGTGTCCGTCCATAAAGTCCGATTTCTGCGTTATGCTTACATTTTAGATTAGTCATTTACGGAAGTAAACTCCTAATATAAAATGCTTCGCACGCATTTCGGCAAGCTCAATGTGTCACCTTGAACTCGAACTTTCTGAATCAGACACTGACATTATAGACTGTCTATATTTATGCAGCGTAATAATTTAATCAATAATCAAAATTTCCATTTTTAAATTAAAAAAATTTCAAAACAACATTCAATATTCAACAAACAATAATCAACATTCAACATTTAAAAACATTAAATCAAATGGACTCACAAATTAAAGTATTAATGATAGACAGCGGAACGGGATTTTATAAAATTAACCGCTTCAAAGTTGGCGATTATTTTGGACCTGTTGATCTCGGGCTGCATTTATCGGCACATCATAACAGTTTAAATATTGGGCCAGGATTATTTGCAGGCTCTATTTTTCCCGGCTCAAATCGGTTGGTTTTTTCAGGTTTTACTCAATGCTGGGGTGGCTTTTACATTTCATCCATGGGTGGAGCCGGTCTTGTTTTTGATGACCTTGGAATTAATATGCTTTCAATTGTTGGGAAAGCAGGATCTCCTTCTATTCTTTATCTGAACCGTATGCATGGAGAAGAAATAGAGGTTGAAGTGCATCCGGTAAATATTCAGAAAATATGGAATGAAGGCAGAGGTGGCGTATATTCGCTTCTCGATTATGCTTTGAACCGTTATGGAGAAAAATATGAAAATGATCCGCGAATTCTCGCTGTGGGTCCATCTGCGTTATCTACTGATTTTGGTTCTGTAGTTTCTGTTCCTGTAAAAAAAGGCGAAAATACGCACGTGGATACATGGGCAGGTCGTGGAGGCTTTGGCTCAAAACTAATGCAGGAACATGGGATTTGCGCTGTCATTTACGGTGGTACAGCTATAGACATTGACTTCCGGGATCGCAAAGTTGCAGATGCATGGTTCGAACAAAAATATAATAAAAAACTTGCTGTTGCGGATATTGATGCTACAACAAAATACAGGTATGACCCGAACCTGCAGACAGGTGGTACATTGGGAGTAAATTTTGCAACACTTGGCGGCCGTATTATGGCATTTAATTACAAGACCGTTTTTATGGAAGAACAAGACAGGTTGGATATGCACCAAAAGCTTGTAGTTGATCATTATTTGAAACAATTTAATGAAGAAACAATAGAAAAAAAACAACAGGCAAATTGTGGGGAACCCTGCGCTGCTGTATGTAAAAAGATGAATAATGAATTTAAAAAAGATTACGAACCTTATCAAACTATGGGTCCGCTTTGTGGAATTTTTGACCAGCGCGCTGCCGAATTATTGAATCACACTGCCGACACTTTAGGATTTGATGCTATTTCTATCGGAGGAGTTCTTTCATGGTTATTGGAATGTCTTGATGAAAATCTTTTAACGAAAGAAGAACTTAATGTTTCTGAAAAACCAATTTTTTCACCTGAAGGGTTTGCTGCTTCTACAGATTCTATGCACAATGCTAAAATTTGTATTGAATTATTGAAAAATATTATTGAAAAAAAAGGAATTTTAAATTTTGAAAACGGTGCGAGATCTGTTGCTCAAAATCTTTCTGCATCGAAAGGTCGTGCAATACTTGATAAATTTGTGTACAATGCTTATGCCCGCCGTGGATGGATGGTGCCCAACCAGTACTGGACTCCCGGAGCGCTTTCTCCTATGGCTATAATGGGAAAATATTATATGTATTATGGTACTGATTTTATTCCTCCACGTGAGCTTGGACGTAAAAATGCAGAACGAATGCAAAAAGAACTTATTCTTGATAATCTTGGGTTTTGCCGCTTCCACAGGGGCTGGGCTGAAGATATGATGCCCGACATAATAGAATCTTTATACGGAAAAAAAGAATTATTCCTTTCTAAAATACACAGAGTTTCTTCTCGTATAAATGCTCGGAATTCTTCTGTTTTCTGGGAGTCACAGCGAAATATTGATTTTGTATATGCTTTCCTAAAGCGTAAACAAACTATTGATAATACGAAAGATTCGGAATTAATAAAATGGATTGAATATTTTGAACGAGATAAAAATGGAGCTGCAATGGATTTCTGGTATGAAATTCATAAAGGGACTCATGAAACGCTGAAAGAATTTTAGATAGTGCTTGCAAGAAAACGTCAATTTCTGCGTTACTCTCGACCTGAAAAACAGTCGTTTCGGCTTAGCTCACTTCGACTAGCTCAGCGCATCGCAACGCATCGCATGTACATTAGTACACCTGTCTGCCGACAAGCTATCGTGTGGACACAAATATTGAAAAACGACTCCGGAGGAGTCGAATGTTTATAACCCCGAGCTCAAGCTCGGGGTATAAACGAATGATAATAAAAAGATTTTGGCGGAAAATTTGCACAATATTAATGTATAATCTGACAGTACAATACAATTATGCAAATTTTGTGACAAAATCAAGCTGATAAAAGATGTGTCCACACGGTAGCTGCCGACAAGGCAGGCTCCTGATTTTCAGGTCTTCGAAAGCCTGTCTGCCAGCAACAGCCAGGCAGGCCTTGAACTTGACGTTTTTTTTGCAAGCACTAAAAGTGTTAAAAAAAGTTTTCTTGTGGGTCTATATATATAAACACAAAAAAAAAAAGCCACATAAATGTGGCTTTTTTAATGCTTAAAGATCCTTACTGTTTAATAAATTTCTTTACAAAAGCAGCACCATTATTATTGACAAAGCGAATCATATAAATTCCGGGTGCTAAATCAGAAATATTTAAAGATAGATTCTCCTTCTCTGATATTTGATTTGAGATAATCTTCCCTACCATATCTGTGATAACAATTGAACTGTTTTGAGCATTATTAATATATAATACACTCTTTGCAGGATTCGGATAAATGCTGATTTCCTGTGCTTCTAAAGAACTTACACGCGTATCAATGTCTATAAGCACATCGTCAATAGCAATATTTCCACCTACTTTAAGTGTGTAAATAAATTTCAGGTAACGGGTTGTGCTTGCAGGAACAGATGTAAAGTACTGATAAGAGTTTGTAAGGGAATTTTGTGTATCTGTATGTGTGAATAAGCTGGAATATGTAATACCATCAGCTGATTCCATGAGGTCGAATTGATATGCGCCACTCAATGAATTTCCTTTCAGATAGTATTCGCAGAAACTTGCAACCGTATCGTAATAAACGAAGAAATTGTCTCCTGTGTTATCAAAACGACCGGAGTTTGCAGCAAGGTTTCCTGTCGTGTAGAAGCCAAGTCCGAAATTGTACCACCCTGTTGGATATACTGTTCCTGTATCCCATGCATAACTTGTCGGTAATTGTGCCTGCTGAAGATTTACATTAAATAAATCACTTGTGTCTGCTATAAGTCCTGTTGTTGCAGCAATTATGCTTACTCCAGGCTCAGCAGTATTGTATGTAACACCTGAAATTGTTACAGAATTAGATCCCGCGTTGATAATTCCGGTTAACGTTCCACCTAAAATCCCTGTTCCGCTTGCTTTCGATAATGTAATCGTTGTGTTTGTTGCAACTAGAGCAGGACCATTGTCGTCCCATGATTCAACAACAACATCAAATGGTGTTGCAGCATAAGGATTTGTTCCGTTATTTACAGAAGTGATAACAAGTTTTGAAGGTACAGCTATTACATCAAACAAAGGACTGTAGCCGTTAGTAAGAGTTGTTGCATCATCAACTGCCTGTATCTGAACATTAGTTTCAGCAATATTATAGGACAAACCGTTAATTGTTACAGAGGAAGAACCTGCAGGAATAGTGACGGTAATTGTTCCGGATAATAGTCCACTTCCTTGAGACATGGATAATGTAAAATCTGTATTCATTAAACTAACTGTAGGTTGATCCTGAATATCTACGATGCCAACAGTAACAGAGAATGGTGTATTAACAAACACATCATTCCCATTGTTTACAGAGGTAATAACCAAAGCTTCAGGTTGCGGTGGAACTGCTAATACATTAAATAATTCGCTTGTATCTGATAAAAGCGCAGATGACAATTCGCTTGCAATAATGCTTACTCCTGTTTCCTCAATACTATATGTAAGACCTGTAAAAGTAATTGTATGTTCGTTGATATTAATAGTCCCAATAAGCGTTCCACCAAGATTTCCAGATCCTGTATTAAGAGATAATGTAACAAAGACAGGGCTAGTAGCTGCAGCAATATCTCCATTAACATCTATACTGGAAACAGTTATTGAGAAAGGCAATCCTGCATAAACAGGGTTTCCATTGTTAATGGATGTAATAGATAATGCAGTCGGCACAGGAATAATACAATTGATAAGAGGCGCATCTACAGCATCAATTTGAAGTGCAGTAACACCAATAGCAGGGTTAACTGTATTTACAGCTCCTGTTGACCAAACACCATCAGCATCAATTGCGCAACCGATTAATGATGCGTCTGCTAATGACCGTTGTTCTATTCTGCGGATACCATTCGGGTTTTCGTTAGGAATAATAACTCCCCAGAATCCATCGCTGGTTTCATTATTTTCGTAAAAATCAGGATACGTTGTTTGCGCAAGAGCTCCATCGCTTTCGATTACGCCTATAGCAATAGGAATACTGCTGCCTGTTGTTTCATCATAAACGAGTACGAAATTTTTAGGACTTGCCTGTGAAATGCTCCACAAGCCAGTTCCGGCATTTGTTGTTCCTGTTCCATAATTAATAGCTTTCATCGAAGATGGTGATATTAAAGCGTGTGCAACGGAAGTTCCGTTATTCCCATCATTCAAAAATATTTTCGTGTAAAGATTATTACCGGGTGTAAATCGGGCATTCCCTGTTGGTTCAATAATAAACCAACCGGAGTAGCTACCTTCAATATTTGTTGTAAATGTACCAAAAGACCCTGCTGTTGCAAGACTCGGAGTTTGTACTCTGGCAAAATTTCCCGATTGATTTATAAAAATAGGAATACCTGCTACAGTTAAAGCATCAGTAGATGTTGCAGATGTATCAACCCTATTAATATATCTGTAAGTTGTCGCAGGCATAAGGTTCTCAATTTTCAAGAAACAGGCAGCAGGTGTTCGACCGTTATTTATTCCTGAAACAGAAGCGCCTTGTATATATTGAGGCATGTATATTTCAGATATTGCAGGAATACCATAAATATATATTGATGGGCTTATTCCATCTGTTAATCCTGTGCTTGATGCACTCATTATAAAGCCTTCAATACTTGAATACGTAATATCATCAAATGTTGCAATTCCGTTTACTGCATTTTTTATTAGAGTACCTCCTATTACCGGAGTTCCGGGAGCATCATAAGAATATAATTCCAAGGTAATTGTACCATTAAAAGTAACATCTGTTATTCCACCACTTGTTTTTGCATGTACTTCAAAACTTGCTAAAGGCGTATTTGTAAATCCTGTAGCAGGGCAATTCACAAATTCAAGCATGCTGGCCACATCATTCATTGTAAATATATTGCTAGTAGCTGAAGCCAGAACGTCTCCTGAAGTTCTGTTTACAGTAAGAGAAATGTCTTCCGCTATATTATACAAAATGTTATTAATGATTAAAGAATTTGTGCCTGTCAGAATTATGCCGGAAACCATTCCTGTTAAAGTTCCTGTTCCGGTTGCGAGAACAATTTCAATTTCTGTATCAGCAGTTACGTTTGTAGCAATATTATTAATATTTCTTGCTTCTACAGTAAGACTGAAAGCAGTATTTTTATATACAGGTAATCCTTCGTTAATAACAGTAACAGCAAGTTTAATTGCCGGAAGCGCCTGATCTGAAATCAAAATATCATCAGAAATATCAGAAGTAAGATTTGTTGCAGATGCTTCTATTTTGTACGTATCGTTTGCATCGAATTGAATATCGTCAAATGTTGCAATACCGGCAACAGCAGCTTTTGTCAATGTTCCGGTCATGATACCTGTTCCCTGATTTACTGCAATAGTAATATCTCCGGTGTAATAAGTATCAACTGAGTTATTATCTCTGAGTGCGCGAACTTCAAATGCAGGAAGTACAATATTGGGATTTCCTGCAACGGGAACATTTATTAATTCTAATTTCGACGCAAGACCCAGAACTTCGAAAGCATCTGAATTATCTGCGGTTAAGGCATCTCCGCTTGTAACACTTGCTCCGACAACAACACCTGTTTCTGCAACATTAAGTGTAAGCCCTGTTAATTCTACATGACTTGTTCCCTGAAGAATTGTTCCTGTCAGCGTACCTCCCAGTGTTCCTGTTCCATTCGTTAATGCTAAAGAAATTTCTGTATCCTGAGTAACTTCTGCAGGAATATTATTTCCATCAACAGCATAAACATCCAAAGTAAATGCTGAATTTATAAAAACATCATTTCCATTATTAACAGGAGCAACATATAAGCTTACAGGATAAGTCTGTTTTGTTATTGTAATATCATCAATTGCAATATTTCCAGCATCTTTTAATGTATAAACAAATTTTACAAATCTTGAGGCTGGTAATAAAGAAACAGCATATTTTGTATAGACAGAATTTGAAATAATATTTTCCGTAGAAGTGTGTGAAAACGCTGAAATGTAAGTAATATTATCTACGGATTCTAAAACATCGAAATTATATGCGCCGTTTAATGAATTTCCTTTCAGGTAATAAATGGCTGAATCTGGTTCGGAATCAAAGCTTATTAATAAATAATCTCCGGTATCGTCAATTCTTCCTGAATTAGCAGCAATATTTCCAGTCGTGTAACTTCCCAAACCTAAAGCATACCAACCTGTGGGGTAAACTGTAGAAGCATCCCACGCATAAGTTGTAGGCAACACAGCTTCTTGAGCATTAATTAAAAGCGCATCAGTAGTGTCATTAGCAAGCCCTGTTGAAACTGCTTTTATTTTAACGCCACTTTGAGGTAAGCTGTAAGAAATTCCTGTAACAGTAACTGAATTTTCACCGTTTAAAATGGTTCCTGTAAGAGTGCCGGAGAGCGTTCCGTTTCCTGTTCCTGTAACAAGAGAAAGTGTAACTAATTTGTCTTCGGTTACATTTGCTATATGACCAGCATTATCTTGTGTCTGAATTGTGATTAAAAAAGGAGTAGCTGCATACAAATCAGCAGAATTATTAACAGATGTTATAACAAGCTTCGTTGGTACATAAACAGGATCAGAAACAACAATGTCTGTACTATTAATAACTGTGAGGATTCCCGATGTTGCAGAAATAATATATGTATCAGCAGCATCAAAAGCAATGTCCGTAAATGTGGCAACACCATTAACAGGTGTTTGTGTCAGCGCTCCTGAAATAGCACCGAAACCGCTTACTTTTGCAATGGTAATATCTGTTGCATAATCAGTATCTACGCTATTATCCGGACGTTGAGCTTCCACGGTGAAAGCAGTAAGAGCATCTCCAGTTGCTCCAGTTGCTGGAAGATTTACATAAGCAAGATGATTTGCAGGAAGTAAAGGAACTGATATTACAATGTCTCCGCTTGTTATAACAGGCAAAGTACCAGATGTTGCTGTAATGGTATAAGTACTTGCAGCATCAAATTGTAAGTTACCGAACGTTGCAACACCTGAAACTGCCGCTACGGTTAAAGTTCCTGTGAGGACTCCTGTTCCTGTAGCAATTGCAACAGTAATATTTTCGGTATAGTTCAAATCTAACGAATTATCATTTTTACGCGCTTCTACGGTAAATGAGGCAAGATTCTGATTTGTATAACCTGTTGCAGGTACACCAACAAATACTAATTGTGTGGCATTTGCAGAAGGATCAGAAATGATAATATTCGTACTTGTAATTTGAGTAAAAGCTCCGGCATCTGCATAAACAGTATATGTACCTGCAGCATCGAATGCAATATCATTAAAAGTGGCAACACCATTAACAAAAGCCTGCGTTAATGTTCCTCCAATATTTCCGGTTCCGCTTGCTATTGAGATAGTGGCATTTCCAACAAATGTATTATCAATACTATTGTCTGTTCTCAGAGCATGAACAGTAAATGAACCGATAGCCTGACTAGTGAAACCTGTTGTAGGAAAATTAACAATGCTGATATGATCTGCCGGATCAAGAGGTGCTGTCAGAGTAACATCATCAATAGCTACATTCCCTGTTGCTTTATTTGTAAAAATAAATTTCACATAACGTGATGCAGGTAACAATTTGGCAGCGTATTTTACAAATCCGGTATTTAACAAAGGTTCATTTGACTCAGAATGATTAATAACATTTGTATACGTTGTGTTATCTACAGATTCGAGTACATCAAAAAGATAAGCACCACTTATTGTTTGTCCTTTTAAATAATAAATAACAGAATCTGCTGCTGAATTAAAGCAAACAATAAGATTATCCCCAGTGTTATCAAATTTTCCTGCATCAGGTGCGATGTTGTAGTTGCCTGTTGTTGTATATGGGGTTCCCATTCCAAAAGAATACCAGCCTGTTGGTAATGATGTGGAGGTAAGCCAGTCATAAGTAGTTGGAATTGTTGTTGCAATCAAAGGGTCAGAAATAACTATATTTCCACTGGTAGCTCCTGTTAAAACGCCTGAAGCTGCGGCAATCGTGTAGGTACCTGCTGCGTCAAACTGCAAATCATCAAATGTTGCAATACCCGCTACAGCAGCTTTTGTTGTTGTGCCAGATAATACGCCTGTTCCGCTTGCCTTTGAAATAATAATATCTCCTGTAAAACTTGCATCAACTGTATTGTCTGCTTTACGAGCTTCTACAGTAAAGGATATAAGATTTGTTGAGGTAGCTCCGGTTGCAGGTACTGTAACAAATGCTAATTGAGAAGCAACATTCGGAGATATTACAATGTTTCCGCTTGTAACCCCAGTAAGAGTTCCGGAAGCTGCAGAAATCGTATAGGTATCAGCAGCGTCAAACTGAATATCTTCAAAGCTAATAACTCCTCCAACAGCAGCTTTTGTAAGAGTGCCGGAAATAGCACCGACTCCAGAAGTTTTTGAAATAATAATATCTGATGTATACATGGCATCAATACTATTGTCACTCTTTCTTGCTTCAACAGTGAAAGCTGTTAAATTTACTCCCGTTAATCCTGTTGCTGATACTCCTGTAAATGTAAGTTGCGTGGCATTTTCAGATACAATTATTATATCTTCACTGGTAGCCGGAGTAAGCGCGCCGGAGCTGGCTGTAATCGTAAATGTGTTGTATGCGTCAAACTGAATATTGCTAAAAGTAGCAACGCCTGCAACCGCAGCAACAGTTGTTGTCCCAGTTAAATTTCCGATTCCGCTTGCTATAGTTAAAATAATATCAGCAGTATAATTAATGTCAACAGAATTGTCGAATTTTCTTGCTTCGACAGTAAAAGTGGTAAGGTTTTGATTTTGGATTCCGCTTGTTGGCATTGTAACCAAAGCTAAATGTGTAGCATTAGCAGGCGCATCGGTAATAACAATGTCTGCGCTCGTTGCTGCAGTTAAAGTTCCTGATGTAGCGCCAATAACATAGGTACTAGCAGCATCAAATTGAATATCATTAAATGTTGCAACACCATTGACGGCTGCGTTGGTTAATGTACCAGTAATTGCGCCCGATCCAGTTGTTTTTGCAATTGTAATATCTGCTGAATAATCAGTATCCACGCCATTACTGGCATTTCTTGCTTCAACAGTAAAACTTGTTAAGGAATTGCTTGTAAATCCTGTAGCGGGGACATCAACAAATGATAGTTGTGTGGCGGGAAGTGATGCTGTTATTGTAAATAAATAAACAGGAAAAGTAAGAGGTCCGGTATTGTCTTTATAGTATTTATCAATCCCATTATTAAACAATGCCAGCAATTCTATTTTGCTTCCAGATAATGTCAATTCTGTAATAGCTGTCGTTCCGTTTGCAAAATAGGCATTGTCGGTTTCGGTAGTAGATGTTGTCATATAGCAACTAGCATTCGCTAATGCAGCGGGGAGAAATGATTGATTCGATGTAGGTATTCCAGTTGAAATAAAATTTTCAAGAGAAAAAGCATAAATGAAATTTACATCATCATCAGTAGTAGGTCTGCTTGCCCAGTCTCCCTTAAAGGCAATAAGCTGATCTCCGCTTGCAGCTAAATTAAAATTTGTTGTGGCAGTTACTGTCCCATTTGACACTGTTGCATCTGTGAAATCGGATGCTCCCTGTACAAAACTTACAGTTGATCCCGCTGTAATAGCCGGACTAACAGTCCACGTTACATATCCCTCCGTTGTTGCGAAAGCAGTACCATTCCATGCATTATCTGTAAATGTAATTACAGTTCCCTGCGGAATATCTTCCAAGGCTACCACAATAAAAGATTTCGGAGCATCTGTATTAACTCCAATGATTGCAAGACTACCTGCTGTTTGTGAAAATAAACTTTCACCAAATCCTGTTAATAAAACAAGACTAATTAATAATTGTACAAAATTCTTTCTCATATCATTTAAATTTAAAATTTCATCTTAAGATCAAGACTGCGAAGATAGTCAGTTTTTTAATATTAATAAATTTCGCATATTGATTTTTCTCATAATAAAATAAATCAAATTCATTATTAGCCAATTAGCAACAGGTCGTGTTTATTAAAATAAGCGAGATAATAAACTGCAATTTGAATTTTGAGAAAAGCAGCAGATTGAAAATTTTCTTTTAGCCGTTTTTTACTAATTTTGCTGATAATATAAGATTTTTACAACATGAATGGCGATCCTAAATTATACGCAATTTTAAAAGAGCTGGATATTGCTTTTGATTATTACGAACACCCGCCTGTGCCAACAGTGAAAGAAGCAGCTATCTACTGGAAAGATATGGATGCAGCGCATTGTAAAAATTTATTTTTCAGGAATCATAAAGGAAACAGGCATTATCTTGTAATTATTGAATTTTATTGCTCCCTCGATATTCATGATCTGGAAAAAAGGCTCAAACAAGGGAAACTTACCTTTGGCTCTGACAGAAGGCTGCAAGAATATCTTGGGCTTACACCCGGCTCTGTATCTCCTTTTGGACTAATCAATGATAAAACAAAACATGTGCATCTTTTCATTGATGAAAATCTCAAAACAAAAGAAAAAATGAGCTTTCATCCGAATATCAATACGGCATCTATGGTTGTTTCAAAGAATGATTTTGAAAAATTTCTGAAACACACAGGAAATACTTATGAATACATAAAATTGTACGATTAATTTATTTTATAAAAATTCTTATGAAAAAAATATTCTTCTTTTTTGCAATTTCCGCAATCACAATTTTTGCATGGTCGCAAAAATGCTCCAATGTTAAAGCCGAGTATGATAATCACAAGCTTTATATTTATTTTGATCTTCAGGCAAAAGAAGGAGCGCAATGTTTTGTAAATGTATATACCTCAAAAGATAATTATAAAAATGCGCTGAAATATGTGAGTGGAGCAGTAGGGCGAAATATCAATTCAGGTGAAGGTTTGAAAATTATCTGGGACGTGAAAAAAGAATTTGAAGAAGCAGATATTACAAAATTAGATTTTAAAGTTGAAGCAAACGAATATCCTCCTGCAAATTATTTTCCTGTTTTGATTGAAGGAAAAACAAAACGCAAATCAGAAATTTCAATATTATGGCGCAGTGGTAGCTCGGGAGAAGAAATATCTCTTGAATTGTATAAAAAAGGCGCTTATGTAAAAAGTATTGTCAGCACTTTGGATTCCGGAACTTTTAAATGGATCATCCCCAAAGACATTGAAAAGGGTGAAGGTTATCAGGTAAAATACAAGAATTCTCAACGAAATGAATTATTCAGTAATTACTTTGAAATAAAGTAATATTTTGAAAAAAAAATCTGCTCATAGAATTTTTGGATTAATTGGAACCCCTCTCTCCCACTCTTTTTCAAAAAAATATTTTACAGAAAAATTTCTGTCTGAAAATATTTTTGATGCAAGTTATGAGAATTTTCAAATTGACTCTTTAAACAAACTAACAGAAATTATTAATCAATATCCCACATTATCAGGACTGAACGTAACTATACCGTACAAAAAAGAAATAATAAAACTTCTTGATTATATTGACCCCGAAGCAAAAGAAATCGGAGCTGTAAATACAATAAAAATAATTCGTGGTGAAGAAAAAATTAATCTTTATGGATATAATACAGATAGTTTTGGTTTCAAAAAAAGTCTTGATTATCTTCCAAAAAACTATTCAAAAGGTGCATTAATACTTGGAACTGGAGGAGCATCTGCAGCAGTAGCTTTTGTTCTAAAAAAATTAAATATCCCTTATTACAAAATTTCAAGAAATCCGAATAAAGAAAAAAACATCATTCTTTATAAAGATATTTCTTCGGATCTGATTCAATCTTATCCGTTTATTATCAATACAAGCCCTGTGGGTATGTTCCCGGATATGAATGACTGCCCTGATATTCCTTATTCACTTATAAATGCTACGACAATTGCATACGACCTTATTTATAATCCTGAAGAAACATTGTTTCTGAAAAAATGCAGAGAGCAAGGTGCTTTTACATTCAATGGACTTGCAATGCTGAAATTACAGGCAGAAAAAGCATGGGAAATTTGGAGTGGAAATTAAGAATTAAGAATTGAGAGTTTTTGATTATTTGATTTGAAAATTATTCAATTTGAAAATTATTCAATAATACAGCACTACTTAAAAAGCTTGAGATATTTCTGATTATTTATTTTTTTTCTACCTTTGTAAGTACATTCATAACCTGAAATTTTTATGTTAAAATACACTTTCCTAATATCAATAGCTTTGCTATTGACTTTAAAAGGCTTTGCCGCCACAGTATCTTCAAATGCAGTAACCGGAAACTGGACAAGCGGCACTTCATGGTCGGGAGGAGTTTTACCTTCAACAAATGACACAGTTGTTATTGTTAGTGGAGCAAACATTACTTTAAATACCAATGCTATTATTTACAAAATCAAAATTAATACAGGAGGTACGCTTAACATAGGCTCTTATACACTCACACTGCAAGGTAATGCAATAAACTACGGAAGCATGTTTATCACAGGAACTTTAAACCTAAATACAGGAACCATTAATTTAACAGGCAACTGGGAATGTTATGGTGGTACTTTCAACTGTAACACCGGAACTGTTAATTTTAATGGAAATGCAGGACAGGGAATACTTGGTGGGACCAGTGTTACTTTTTTCAATCTTACCAGCAGTAATACAAACAATACAATCGGAAATGGCTTGTCCCTGCATGAAGCACATACAATTGTAAAAGGGAATATGGTTGCTAACGGAACTTTCAATAGAAACAGTAATGCGAATTATAATAATAAAATAACTTTTGCCGGAAACACACAGCTCTCAGGAACTGTTTCTTTCTACCTTCACAATGTTGTAATTGATACACTCTGCACGTTGAATGCCGGATCCAAAACAATTTATTTATATGGAAACTGGACAGGTAAGGGTTCTTTTATTTGCGGAACAAGTACAATCTGGTTTTCTTACGACCCCGCACACGCTACGCATCCAAATCAGGATTTTTATCAGGCAAATCCCGATTTAAACCCCTATAATAATTTATACATAAACAAGACAACAGGTAGTGTTACACAAATTTCAGGTTATGGAAATTTATGGGGAAATCTATATGTAAATAATAATTTCACTGTTCAAAAAGGCTCGTATGATTGCGGTGGCGTGCATCGTTTGTATGTAAAAGGGAATGTGCTTGTGAACGGAACAAACGGAGGAATTTTCGTACCGAATCTTGGCAGATTACTTATGAATGGAACTTCAGCGCAAACATTAGATATGGGAGGAAGCGAATTATATAAATTTACTATCAGCAATAATGCGGGTGTTACGCTTGCTTCGGATATGAAAATTACGAATGAGCTTAACCTGTCAGGAGGTATTATCAACACAACTTCTGCTTATGGCGTGTGGGTTTCAAATTCTGATACAGTTTCCATCGTTAGCTATAGTTCCAGCGGATTTATTGCAGGAAGATTAAGGCGCAGTGTAGTTTCCGGCATTAAAGATTATGTTTTTCCAATGGGACCGCTTAATATGGGTTCCAGCTTATACAGACCCATCACATACAAACAAACAAGTTCAGGAGGTGCAAGTGTTATTGCAATGTATGAAGATAATATAAGCAATACAGGAACAAACAAAGCGAACTGGTATTTCAAGATTGGCTCTGATGCTGGAAACCCGAATGCGCAGGTAAAAGTAAATTACAATTTTAGTAATGATTTTCCATCAGGAACAACAGAATGCGCATTAACAGTAATGCGGGGCGATATTATTCCAACACCCGACTGGAACACCATGCTTACAACTGTAACAGCAGCAGGAACAAGCCATATCACATCGCAATTGCCTGCTTCACTTTCTCCCTATTATTTCATTATCGGAGAAGTTGCGCCCGTAATGAGCAACACGACAATATGCAGTGGAAATACAGCAAGTCTCAGTGTTTCGTCACCAACCGGAACTACAAGTTATAACTGGTACGATGCAGCAACAGGCGGAACAGCATTAGCAACCGGAAACGCATCTTATACTACACCTGTTTTAAATACAACAACAATATACTATGTTTCGCACCAGCATGAGCTTACAGGGTGTTTCTCGCACAGGCAGCCAGTTACGGTAACTGTTAAGCAAACACCCACATCAACATTTTCATCTCCTGCACCGTCGTGTTATAATTCAAATTCTTCTGTAAGCTACACAGGCAATGCAGGAAGCAGTGCATCATACATCTGGAATTTCGGAGGCGGCACTGTAATTTCAGGATCAGGACAAGGTCCCTATTCCATCTCCTGGCCTTCTTCTCAAAGCTACACTGCTTCGTTACAGGTAACTGAAAATGGCTGTACATCTACGCTTACAACAAATACAATTGCTGTACCCGCAGAAATAACATTAACACCTGCTCATACAGACGCAAGTTGCGGAAATGCAAACGGGGCTGCATCTGTTACTGCAAGCGGAGGTTCCGGCGCCTATTCCTACTCATGGTCAAACGGAGGAACAAACAGCTCTATCTCAAATGTTGCAGCAGGAAATTATGGCATTACTGTAACAGATGGCAACGGATGCCAGAAATCTACAACCGTTTCAGTTAGTAATATTGGTGGGCCTTCTGCATCTGTTGTTCTTAATTCAAATGTATTATGTAATGGTGGAAATAACGGTTCAGCAACGGTTAATGCTAGCGGAACAGGGACTATTTCTTATCTCTGGTCAACAGGAGCAACAACAGCTACAGCATCAAATCTGACAGCCGGAACGCACAGTGTTACTGTTACAGATGGGAATACGTGCACCGCATCACAATCTATTACAATTTCACAACCTTCCGCTTTATCCATTAATTTTAACGCAACAAATGCAACGTGCTACGGAGCAGCAAATGGTACTGCCAATGCTTCTGTAACAGGAGGAACCTCAGGGTATAATTACCAGTGGTCTTCAGGAGGAACATCTGCAAATATAACAGGACTCATAGCCGGAACATATTCACTGACTGTAACAGATGCACATTCCTGCACTTCGATCAATTCGGTTGTAATTACAGAACCTGCGCAGATACAAGGAACTACAGTTATTACACCTGTTTCATGTGCCAATGGAAATAATGGTTCAATTAATCTTAGTCCTTCCGGAGGTACTATCAGCAACGGTTATACGTATATATGGTCTAATTTCAGTCAGTCTGAAGACATTCAAAATTTAATTGCAGGAACATATATTGTAACAATTTCTGATGACAATGGCTGCACAGGTCAAGCCTCAGCTACAGTTACAGAACCCTCATCTATTGGGGCTCAATCAGCAATCGCGGACGCATCCTGCTATGGCGGAAATAATGGAGGCATCACATTAACAGTTAACGGTGGAACGCCCGGTTACACTTACCTCTGGTCGAATGGAAATACGAATCAAAACCCTTCGCCCCTTCAGGCAGGAATTTATTTTGTTACCATTACAGACGCAAATCTATGCACGCTTGTTTTCACAGATACCGTATCAGAACCCGATTCACTCATTCTCGGATTTGCAACCAACAGCGTATTGTGCTTCGGAGCCGCTACGGGAGCCATTAATCTGAATATTCAGGGAGGAACATTACCATATACTTATAATTGGTCAACAAGTGCCACTTCCCAAAATATTTCAGGACTTGCAGCAGGTAATTATTCAGTAACAGTAACAGACGGAAACAACTGTACCAATACAGGAAGCGCAACAATCCTGCAAATTGGCGATATTGATATTACCACAACAGTAACAAATGCAAACTGCTATGGAAGTACAGACGGACAAATTACAGCATCTGCAACAGGTGGCACTCCTCCCCTGTCCTACCTCTGGTCGAATACGGCAACAAACGCAAATATTACAGGAGGAAGTGGCACGTATACAGTTACTGTTACTGATGCAAACGGCTGTAATAATATTATGAATGCTACGATTAATCAACCATCTGAACTAATTCTCAGTCTGACAAAAACCGATGTAAACTGTTTTGGAGAAAACAACGGAACAGCTAGCGTTTCCGCTACCGGAGGCACAAGCGGCTACTCCTTTGCATGGAGCAGTGCTCCTGTACAAACAACTGCACAAGCAACAAATTTACCTGCCGGCGTAATTACCGTTACTGTTACAGATGCAAACAATTGCACAAAAACTTCTTCTGAAACAATCACACAACCCTCTGCTATAACAGCCATTATATATGCCGACAGCACAAATTGTTTCGCTTCATCGGATGGAAAAACGCACTGCATTGTTACAGGAGGAACTGCGCCTTACACGTATTTATGGAACTCAACACCCGCGCAGACAGACACAATTGCTGAAAATCTTGTTGCCGGAATATATCTTATAACAATTACAGACAGCTATGGATGTTCTTATACTGATACTGCAATCGTAAAAGCTCCTGAAGAAATAACGGCAAGCTATACGACAACAAAAACAAGTTGTCTGGGAAGTACAGATGGAACCGCAACAATTGTATCTGCAGGAGGTCATGCTCCACACACTTATATTTGGAGTACAAATCCGGTTCAAACCTCAAACACTGCAATAAATCTTGCGAAAGGAAGCTATAGTGTTGCAATAACTGACAATAAAAATTGTACTGTAACTACAGAAATAATTATTGATTCAGAACCCGAAGATTGTCTTGAAATTCCTTCTGCCTTCACACCCAATGGCGATGGAAAAAATGATACATGGATTATCAAACATATAGATTTGTATCCACAGGTAAGTGTTGAAATTTTTAACAGATGGGGCGCAGCCATATTTAAGTCTACAGGCTATACAAGTCCTTGGGATGGCAAATATAATGAAAAAGATGTTAGTACAGGTTCATTTATTTATATTATCAATTTGAATAATGGAACTGAAGCTTTGAATGGAACTGTTACAATCGTGAGATAAAAAAACTTATATCTATTTTTCAAGCATCTATTTCTTGTAAAAGCGCATTTCTTCAATATATTCAAAAACTTTGGGATGTAAAAAATAACGGATATCTTTTCCGCTTTTTATAGCCTGCCTGATAAAGCTGGAACTTATTTCCATGATAGGAGCATCAACAATTTTTATTTTTGAAGATTCAACTTTCGACTCATTCCCTACTCCTGCGCGTGGGTAAACATAAATGGGATGTTCTTCAAGAATTACTTTGTAGTTTTTCCATTTATGAAATGTGTTCAGATTGTCCATTCCCATAATTAAAGAAAAATTATGTTCCGGATATTTTTCTTTCAAAATAGCTAGCGTATTTACGGTATAAGAAGGTTGCGTTAATTTGAATTCTATGTCGGACGCTTTAAATCTGAAATCATCTTCAATTGCTCTATGCACCATTTGATACCTATGATGATCTGCCAGCAGAGTTGCTTTATCTTTTAGCGGATTGTGCGGACTAATAACAAACCAGACACGATCTGATTCTGTAAACTCAATAATATAATTAGCTATTGCCAGATGCCCTATATGAATGGGGTTGAAAGAACCAAAAAATAATCCGATGTTCATTTTATATTTTTTGAATTAAAACCCTTCTTCCGCTAAAAATTCTTTCAACAAACTACGGACTTCTTCAACAGCAACAAGGAGCTGGTCGTTAAAAATAATTTTATCAAACATAGGCGCAAATTCCAATTCCTGACTTGCTTTTGCTAATCTCTTTTTAACGACTGCAATATCATCTGTATTCCGCATCATCAATCGTTGCTCCAGTGCTTCAAGAGAAGGAGGCATCACAAAAACAGATAATGCCCTTTCGCCATAAAGATTCTTAATATTCAAGCCTCCCACCACATCTACATCGAAAAGAATATTTTTTCCTTCCTTTGAGATACGATCAACTTCTGATTTTAAAGTACCGTAAAAACAACCGGAATAAACTTCCTCCCATTCGATAAATTCATTATTATTTATTTTTTCACGAAATTCCTCAGGTGAAATAAAATAATAATCTTTTCCATGAATTTCATTAGGCCTTCTTGCACGAGTGCACACAGAAACAGAAAACTCAAGTTTGAAATTTTCGTTGAGCATACTCCTTACAATCGTTGTTTTTCCGGCACCTGAAGGAGCAGAAAAGATTATCAGTTTTCCGGGCATAATTTTTTACAAAAAATCAGAAAGGCAAATCTTCGGTAGTTGGATTGAAATCTCCTTTGCTTCCATCAGCCACTTCCTGTGTCTGATTTTGAACTGACGGTGTTGAAACCGTTGTCTGACCTGATTCCTTGTCAATTTTCCATGCTCTTACATCCGTAAACCAACGTTGATTGTACTCTCTTGATTCTAAATTGATATACACATTTATTTCGTCGCCGATTGCAAAATGCCTTAAAAATTCTGTTTTTTCGCCCCAAAGCGATATGCAAACCTTGCGTGGAAACTGTTCAATTGTTTCAAGAATAAATTCCTGTTTTTTCCAGGTTCCTTTTGCTGTAGTTCCTGATTGTTCCTCAAGTATTGCAAATAATCTTCCTTTAATTTCCATAATAATGATTTTTATCAAATAATATATATATAATTTTACAAGAATAAAAAAAAAAATCCGATTTTTGAAATCTAATATTTCACAATATATAAACAAATATGGAAAAAAATAAAAAAGGGCCTTATAAAGTTAATGCCCAGACAGGAAAAGTTTACTGGTGGTGTTCATGTGGGTTAAGCGACAATCAGCCATTTTGCGATGGTTCTCATGAAGGTACAGACATAAAGCCTAAATCTTTTAAAGCAGAAAAAGATGGAGATATTTGGCTTTGCGGATGTAAAAAAACTAAAAATCCTCCATTTTGCGATGGGACTCATAATTCGTTATAGTGTTTTGGTTTTATTAAATTTTCAAAAATCGTGAATAATAATTTATAATTCGTAATTCCTAATTCCTAATTTTCCCCTAAAAATGTGTCTTTATACCTATTCCATTTTTCACTTTTTTTGTAAAATATGTATTAATTTTGCAAATGAATATTTTTTTTAATTGAATGCATGGATGTTATGGAGTAGGAATTGGAATTGGAATTGGAATATTTCATACTGAATTTTGTAAAAAAAATATTCTCGAAACTTGTTTTTTTTGTTTAAACAGTATATATATATTTTGCAATGGATCTCAATGTTGATTATTTTAAAATTGAGCATAACGGAGTAGCTCCTGCGCAGGGAAAGATATTGATATCCGAACCTTTTTTACAGGATACCTATTTTAAAAGATCGGTAGTGCTTTTAGTCTCTTATGATAAAGGGCATTTTGTAGGCTATGTTTTGAATAAGTTTACAGAAATGAATATTCATGATGCGGCTAAAGATTTTCCTGCTTTTGATGCAAAATTATCTGTTGGCGGACCGGTAAGAGTTGATACGATTCATTTTATTCATACACTGGGAACTCTGATTCCGGAAACCATTCAGGTAACAGAAAATTTGTGGTGGAGCGGAGATTTTTCTGCGGTAAGAGAATTAATTTCAAAAGGAAAAATTTTGCCTAGACAGATACGTTTCTTCATAGGTTATTCGGGTTGGGAACCCATGCAACTTGAAAATGAAATATCTGAAAATTCCTGGCTGGTGGCAGATATGGAAACTGAAAATATTATGAATTGCAATGCAAATTTATGGAATGATGCACTTTCAAATTTAGGCAGCAGGTACAAATTGTGGACTAAATATCCTGAAAACCCAGGGCTTAATTAGTGTATTTGTAATAAAAAAAAGCTGCACAATGTGCAGCTTTTTTTTTATTTAGTGCTTGTCCATAAAGTCAATGTTTGAGGCAGAATGTTCGAGTTCAAGGCTTGCGAAATAATAAAAATTTGGAGTTTACTGATGTAAATGACTTATTTTTATTATGAGCATAACGCAGAAATCGGACATTATGGACAAACATTATTTAACAAGAGTCATTTTAATTTGTGAGCCACCCTGATCCATTGAAACTACTAATTTAGCATCAGTAAGTTCATCAACATTCAGTTTGTCTTCTTTTTCTCCCTGTTTAGTAGTGAGAATTTTTCCATCTTCACTGATAGCCCATGTGCCAGCTTCTGTTTTACCCTGGAATGTTGATTCAAAAGTTTTGTCTTCTTTAAAGTTCATTGTAGAACCTTTCATAGCTTCAACACCTTGTTTCATTCCTTCCATCATAGCTTCTTTCTGAGCTTCTTTCATACTGTCTGGAAAAGCAGCCAAAGCCTGGTTTACTGCTTCTTCAAGATTTGACATTTCAACATTGTCAATTTTCCAGGATCCAACAATTTTTTTATCAGGACCTGAACTACATGATACGATAACCGCAATACTTAATGCAACAATAAAATACGCTAATTTTTTCATAACCGATTAAATTTTAATTAAACATAAAAGAACAAAAGTAAACTTTTTATATTAACATCCAAAAAATGAATGAATTTTTCAGAGCATTATTTCCCATAATAAACGAAGGGAGCCCAGTTGAAAGGCATTTTCCAGTAATAACCAAAATCGCCATTTATGAATTTTCTTTTCACTTCGTTTATTGCCTGTGAATACGATTTTTTTTCTTTTTCCACAAGTCGGTACATTTCAACCATAAATTCAGCAGTAGATTTATCTGCAACTTCCCAAAGCGATACAGATATTCCGTTTGCACCGGCTATTATAAATGATTGCGACAATCCCACAACACCTTCTCCCGGATATATTTTTCCAAGTCCTGTTTCGCATGCAGATAAATCAACAAAGTCTGCCTGAAGGTTTAATTCTGCAATTTCAGCAGTTCTGAGATACCCGTCCTGATTATTTTTTAAATTTTCAGATTCAATTTGAGATAGCACCAATGCTGACATTTCAGGCAGTTCCGGAATGGTCATCCCATGGCAGGAAAAGTGAAGTACTTTGTAGTTTGCCAGTTTTTTTTCCTTAGCCATTTTTCTGAAATTTGTTTCGCTTACCTGCGCACCAACAATAGTATCTGTTTTCGGAAGCAGTTGACAGATTGCCCGCACCTCAACAAGGCTTCCTTTCAAATTCGCCCAGTTTTCATAACCCAAAGATTTATATTCTGCTGTTAGTGGCTTGCCTTCTGCGATTGCTTTATCAACTTTTTTCTGAATATAATTTAATTGTTTGGGATTTATTTTTCCTACGCCTGCTCCGCGAAGTTTTAATTTCTCTGCAGAACTCATATCTTCTTTATAAGTTTTTTCTCTGTACACTGCTCCTCCAAAAGCGAGTATTGGCTTTCGTGTGTCAGGATATTTGCGGGTTTTAAGCATTTCGGAAACACTTAATGATTGCGTGTAAGTAACATCAAATTTTTCAACGAGATATTTTCCTTCTTTATTGATAAGCGTTTCAAAAGGCAAATAACCGAGAATGCCACCGGGAGCAACAATTAAATCTGTTTTTTCTTTCAGCATTTCCTGAACGGGATCACATAAAAAGTTATAAAATAATTTAGAAAGTTCTTCCTGTTTGCTTGCATTTTCAGGTCGGGGTTTCATCAGCATGTCTCTGTAGTTGTGTATGATAATTTCAAATATTTTATCTTCAAATTTTTTATCTCTTTCTTCCATTGAAGCAAGTGAAAAAAGCTGAAATTTTTCAAGATCATCAAAAGGAATTTTTGACATAATAAATGATTTAACACCTGTATTTGAAATAGCATTGTTAACAAAATTACTTTTGTGAAGCAGTACTGCATGCGTTTTTTCTTTTGTTATGGCAAAAAGTGTTATTTCAGGCTGGTCGAGTGTTGTGTAGATGATTATTGCAGATTTCGTATTCAGATTTTTCTGCACAGTTTCAAGGCTTACCTGTGTAAATGATTTATCAGAACCGGAAATTCTTTCTGCAAGTACTTTGGAACTGCTAAGCTCTATAATGTGAAATGCATTGGCATAATCATTTTTATAAATGTAACTTAATATAAGATTTTGATACGTGTTGATTTGCTTTGCAAGATAATCTCTTCTTATATCTGATGGCGCAGTCAACCTGAGTTTTTCTTTCAGATCAATTGATTTATTAAAATAGTTTATAGCATCGTTGTATTTTTTATCAAGCATGTACACCAAACCGATATTGTTTAAACGATCTGAAATTCCGGGTTGGTTTTGCATCGCTGAGTCTAATTTCAAAGCATCAAAATAGGCATCTAATGCTTTGGGATAATTTTTCCAGCTTTGATATAAAGACGCAAGATTGTTTATACAAGAGCCAATCCCTTTCATGTTTTCTGCTTTGTTGTAAATTTCAAAAGCATTGCTGTAGTATTCTAAAGCGTCTTTATATTTTTTCATATCCTGATAAACGCCTGCAATATTATTGAAACGAATAGCCATTTTTTCTGGATTTTGAAGTTCTCCGTCGAGCTTTAGTGCTTTACGATAGAATTCGAGTGCTTTGTCATTCATCCCTTTATTATAATATGCGCTTCCGATATTATTAAAGTCTGTTGACATTCCGGCTTTGTCATTATTTTTCTGATCAATTTCTAGTGCCTGCTGGTAAAATTCCAACGCTTTGTCAAAATTTCCCCATGCTTTGTAAACCATTCCAACATTATTCAGACTGGTTGCAATAGCCATTTCATTATTTAATTTACGGTTTACTTTTAAGCCTCTCTGAAAATTGTCAATTGCTTTATCAAATTGTCCAACCTGATAATAACAGCCACCTGCTCCTGACAATGCACGTGTTGCAAGTTTCAGATTTTGCTCTGCTGAATCTGCGGTAAGCGTTGCTGCTTTTTCGTACATTTCTGCCGCTTCAGAATACGTCCCTGCTTTCTCAAGAGAATCTGCAAGGATGTAATTGTTTTGCTGTTCTTCGTAAGATTGAGCAGTTGAGACATTGCTGATTAAAATAAAAGCAACGCATGACAGTAATAAAAGTTTATTTTTCATAATAATTCATTTTAAGACATATAAAATATCTTCATTTGTGTCTAAATGCAATAAAAAAATTAAGAGAAATTAAAGAGTAAATGATGTATTACAAATTCAGAGTTAAATCTATTATGATAACTATCGAAAGTGAAATTATTTTGCTCAATGGAATCATCTATAACTCTTATTATATCCCCATTTGGTGAAGTATTGAATTTTTCATTTAATTTGTTGATAATCTCATTTTTTGTATATGTAACATTACCCTCTAATACAAATCCTATCATGCCTCCAAAATTCATATTTTGAGCATATTTTCCATTGAAGTAACGGTAAACACCGCCATCATAAATATTTTCATTATTAATATCCTTTTCGTAGGTATTATAGTAAACATATTTATTGACAAAATTCTGACTACCATTCAAATTTTTACATTCAAAATGGAATTCAACTGGAAAGCCTTCGTCATTTCTCCAATCACTATGAAAAACAGAAATATCATACAAGCCTTTTTTTTCTTCATCGTTATTAACTCCACCTGCAATTAAAAAACCTTGTAATCCGAATTTTCTATTATATTTCAATGAATTTCTTAAAAAAAGAGCGATTTCATCTTCAACTTTTATTTGAGGATTAATCTTTTTAATATTAATTATTTTTAAAATATCAAGAATGTTGTAACTTTTATAGAAATTTAATAAATGGAAAAACACTTGCTTTTTCCACATGTCATTACTAATTTTTCTTTTTTCAACACTTGAGTCAGGTAAAGACATTAAATTACCCGTTTTAACATAATCCCTTCTGCTCATACGGTGTAAATTTTAAAATACTTTGCCCATCTTCAAATGCTTTTGTTTCTGTCCAGTTTTGATTTATGTCTTTTTTTAGAATATAAACACAGTCTTTACCAAAGATAAATTCTTGCTCCAAAAAGAATTTACCATTTTGATATTCTTTGAAAATCTGTTCTAAAGAATATAGACCAACTTCCTTTGCAGTAGGATTGTTATTTGTACCGAAAAAAACTTTTATAACTCTTAAATTGAAATCATTAAAATTTTCAATAGTGATTTTTTGTGAAAAATAAAATTCTAATGTATCTATCAAAGCTTCTGTATAATTCTTTATTATAGAATTGGTTGTTGGCTTTTTGGCATCAGATAATAAATAATCTTTTATTCGTTGTCTCTCTAAATAAGATAACTCGTATAAATCAAAGATGAGTTCATTTAATTCATTTTCCTTTACTGAATATTTATATTTTCCTTCGGTTAAGTCTTTGCTTATATTTGATATTTGAGTTACTAAATCTTGGTCTAATTCTTTTGGAATGGGTATATTCTTAAGTATGCTACCATCAATTCTTGGCAGATTATCTCCTATACGTTTTTTATCTCTAATATTAATTATATAATTAATTAAATTAGAGTTCAATAAAGCCGTAATAAAACAATTTAACTTGTTTTCTAAAACCTTTACTCCAAAAATATTTACAGAAAACACAATATCAAAAGGAGTATAAACCGCTTTTATACTATTGCCAACTCTTGTTATTAATATTTTTTTTTCTCTAAATATTTCAACGTCTCTTGGTCTTTGAAAATTTTCTTTTGTAATTGAATTTAAATTAATGAAGCCATCATAATTATTTATTTTAAAATGATTTATATTTGAATATTCATAAAGGTAAGGGGTTTTGAAATTATTGTTGAGATTTTCGGACAAATAATTTTTTAGTTCAAATTCTTTCTGAAATTTTTTCTTATCTTTTTTCTTTAGTTTTTTAAAATGAGAAATACTTAAATTGAAAAAATCAGCAATTTCTTTATTGCTTTTTCTTGTTAATCCTTGAATACTTTCATCTTTTATATCTAATAGATTCTCTAATTTGGAATATTCATTAAATTTATTTATAAATAATCTATCAAAATCATTCCCCATCAAAAAATCTCTTAATCGTATCTTTTTTCCAATAAGTTTTTCCTGCTCAATTTGAATAACTTTATCTTCTTGAATTATCAATAAATCAAATGGCTTTTCTGAGAATAATCCTTTATCTACAGGATAATAATCAATAACATTATTTTGATAGTTATTAGTAAAAATAATTGCAACAACACTTTCTTTTGCTTTTTCAAACAAGATGTCTTTTACTCTTGAAAGTTCATATATTTTTTCTATACCATAATTTGAATAAAAGAATTTTTGAAACTTTTCGGCTTCATTATAGAAATTTGAGCTATTAGATATAAATCCAAATCTTGTTTCAAGCTTACTCCATTCTTTTATTTTTAATAAGAAGCATTGCGAAATTTGATATCCTTCAATAATATTTTTTGCAATATATTTATTTCCTAAATGCTCAAGTTCATATTTATTTGTGAAGTCTTTTGCTTCTTCACTTACTTCTTTTCTTACAAATGGAGGATTTCCCACTATGTAATCAAACGTCCTGCCTTCAAATGCTAAATTATTAATGTCTAAAGTATTCTGACAGATGATATTTTTAAAGAAATTATGTTCTTTAAAAATCTTGATTTCCTGATTTCGCTCTAATTCATTTGCAATAAACAATTTGATTTCTTCTGCCGGTATATTTTTGAAAATCTGTAATGAAAGCGAAAATAGAGTAAATCGTTGTGCTGTTAATGTCTTTTCAACCCCAAATATATTCTCAGATAAAAGTTTGATTCTATCCTCAATTTTTTTTATATTATTTTCAGGTTCTTTTTTTTGTTTCTGTGCTATTTCTAAAAGCCGTTGAAACCCAACAATAAGGAACATTCCAGAGCCACATGAAGGATCTAAAATTGAGCCTATTTTATCTTCGTTTATTACATCATCAACAATTAATTGGGCTAATTTTTTTGGTGTATAGTAAATTCCGTTTTTCTTTTGCTCTTCGGATAAGAAAACTTCATAAATATTACTAATAAGTTCAATGGGTAATACATTAAATTGAAAATCGAATAATCTTAATTGTCCAGTTTTTTCTGTATTAAATGAGGCTGCGATTAAATTGCGAACATCACTAGTTAAATATTTATCATCTATTGTTGGTTGGTCGAATAAGGCATTATTAAAAATTTCGTGAATTTTTTTAAACAGCTTATTAATGTCTGTATTTGTTTTTTTCACTAATAACTTCCCGTAATTTAGGGTAGAATCTACAAAATAATGATTATAGAAGTGGGAGTTAATAATATGATTATCTTCTAAAAACTTAATATATAATGTTCTATCTATTAGTGCTTGAACAATCTTATTTAATTCATTTTCTTCAGAAATTAAATGATATAAGGTATCGTAAAGATTGTCCTTTAACGTTTTTAAGGTTGATACTAACTCTTTGTCAATCCCTCTATATTTTGCTTTGTCAATAAAGGATTGATAGTTTAACCAAAAAGCTCCACTATCAAACTGCCATTTATTGATTTTTTCAAACTTTTTAAAATCTTTTTGAATAGTAGTAAAAATGTCTATTGTACTCTCCTTATTACTTATTTTAGGAGAGTATTTAGCATAATACATTTCCAATTTAGTAGCTTCATTAGGATAATAGAAAATTAAATCAGCATCATTTTTATTCCAAATATATTTTCTGATTTTTTCAAATTCATTAGTTCTTAATTCCGTTGTAATTAGATAAAATGAAGTATTTGTATTGCTGGGACTTTTGTAGAAGAAAACAGATTTTTTAAGTCTATCAATTAGCGCAGATTTTTCTTCCATATCAATAGGCTTAAGCATCAAATCTACTTTGAAGTTAAAACCTAAATCAGAAAAAAAATTCACATAATTCATTTGCTATTAACTATTTTATAGTATACTTTTTAAGGCAATAAAAATAACAAATTAGAAACAAATTTGCCTATTAAAGCTAATATTTTTATTTCATAAATTTTAAACAAATTAATTTTAGCATGAGTACCTTCATATATTGTGAAAACTACCAATTACAGTCTATTTATCACATAAAAAAAAACTATACCATTATTCTTTTCCATTTTTATCAGGTTTATTAGAGCTGATTTTTTTAACAACTTTAAACAATTTCATATTCTCTAAAAAATCAAGTCCTTTTTTCAATAAATTAAATGAAAGAACAAAATACATCATAAGAGTTGTAAGCCAAATAAATGCAATGTTAAACCAATAAGTGTCTATTTTTAATCCAAACAATTTTTTAACCGGAGCATACATGTGTGCTCTTCCAATCTTAGAGACAGGGTCTTTAAATATCGGATTCATCGTTTGAACAATATGATTATTCTCTTCGCACGTTTTTCTTATTTCCTGTGCGTTCAGGCAGATATTAGCAACTTGTTCGTTATGGTAATTTTTCTTAAATTCTTCCAATGCCTCTTTTGAACCAAATTTTTCAACGAGCTCTCTATACTTATTGTCCTTATCTGTTTCTCTTGCGCTGAGTTGCTTTGAGAAGAATTTCTTAACTTTATCAAGGTATGTTCTTAATTTCTCTGCAGTCTGAACAGTAAATTTCCCAGGCTGTAAATCGTCAAGAGATTTGAATTCTTTGTCGTATTCTGTTTTGTGAATTTTTGTTATTTCATTGTAAAGAATCAATAAATTTTTTGAAAGGTCTTCTTTTTTGGATGCGTCTGTTAAAATGTTTTCGCATTTATCAATTTTTGAAATTAAATCGGGAATAAGATAATTACACTTAAAAGAATTGTAGCTGATTTCTTTTTCAATATCGAAAAAATGTTTCTCATATTTGTTGTCTTTAAACTGCGATACCATAATCGCTTCATAGGCCCAGCGTGATGTCATCATATCTCCGGCAAACGGGACAAATTCAACGGATGAGAAATTTTTATGCAGTTTGTCGAATTTCACAATCACACCGCTTAACAACAATTGAGGAACAAGAATAAACGGTATGAGAATGTATATCGTAACAACAGAATTTAATGCTGCAGAAATGTTTAATCCAAGCATATTTGCAAAGCACGAGGTTGTAAATAAAACCAACCAGTAATTAAGATTCATGCTGCTTGCTCCTAAAATAAGATTCCCGATAAGAACAAAAGTTATAGTCTGAATTGCAGAAATTCCAAACATGATAATTATTTTAGAATACAGGTAGCCGGTTCGACTCAGATTAAGAAATTGTTCTCTTTGCTGTATTTTTTTATCTTTAATAATTTCCTCTGCGCTGATTGTCATCCCAAGGAATAATGATACAACTACTGCCATGAAAACATAAGCAGGAAGGTTTTCGTTTTCACTGAAAATATAGAAATCTCCAGAAATATATTTTGTAAAATATCCTAAGATAACTGCAAGTAATGGAGCTTCAAGGAATGTAAGCAGAACATATTGACGGTTTGTAAGTTTTGAGAGTATGTCACGTGTTGTAAATATTTTAAATTGCTTAAGAACCCCGGGAATTTTAAATTTATTTTCCGGAATTGTTTCTTTTGTAACCTCATTATTTAGCTTCGATTCTATATTTTCTTTATAAAGATTATGCCATTCTTTTGAGGAAACTTTTCGGTTACGTGTGAGTTTGCCGTACTCATCCACAACCTTTGCTTCTACAATCTGAAGTACTTGTTCCGGATTGACGTTACCGCATGTTATACATTCTCCTTCTTCTGCATTGACGTGGTTGGTCATTTTTTTGAAATAAGTAACAGCGTCAATAGGATTTCCGTAATAGATAGCGTGCCCGCCTTTGTCCATTATCAGGATTCGGTCGAACATTTTGTAAATATCGGAAGAAGGCTGGTGGATATTAATGAGAAGAAGTTTTCCTTTTAAAGATTGTTCTTTCAAAAGATCCATTACCATTTCTGAATCCATTGAAGACAGACCGGAGGTTGGTTCGTCAACAAATAAAACAGAGGGTTCTCGGATTAGCTCCAGCGCAATGTTCAAACGCTTTCTCTGTCCGCCGCTGATGAATTTATTAAGAGGTCCACCGACTTTGAGGTCTCGGATTTCATATAAATCGAGATCCTGCAAAACTTTTGAAACAGCAACATCAATTTCTTTTTCATTGAAATTATCAAAACATAATTTTGCGCTGTAATATAAATTCTGATAAACGGTCAATTCTTCAATCAGCAAATCATCCTGAGGGACAAAGCCAATGATGCCTTTCACTTTTTCTTTTTCATTGTATATGTCAATGCCGTTAATCATTACTGCGCCTTTTTGAGGCTTGAGGTTTCCGTTGAAAACATTAAGTAGTGTTGATTTCCCAGCACCGCTACCACCCATAACGCCAATCAACTGACCACTTTGAGCAGTAAAGTTAAATTTCTGAATACCATTTTCGCTGTTTTTAAAACGGAATTCCACATCTCTGGCTGCGTATTCAATTTTAGCTTTCGATTCATCGTGAAGAAATTTCCCGGCAACATCGCTGTAATAAATAGTATTAACTTTTGGTCCTCTGATAGAGCCACCGGCAGGGAAGATATATCCCCATCTGGGTTTCAGGTTGCGTCCGTTCATAAACAATGAACTCTTCCCTGAATAGCGGCAGGCGTACATATTCGTGCTCTTTATATATAAAAACACAATCTGTCCGCGAAGGTTTTCATTGAAAATATATTTAATATCTTTATTATCCGGAGGTCCAAAACTGTCTATTGTTAACAATTTTTCTTTTTCGGAAACTAGTGCAATGTTGTCGAATAAAAACTCTTTTGCATTCAGGTATTCTTCCTTGGAAATATTAAATGTTTCAGCAACTGTTTGAATAAACTGCAACTCCATTTCTGAAACGTTTTCTCCGAAACTTACATATTCAATAAGTTGAAGCAGCACGAGCATTTTTTGATCCTGCCTGAGTTCATCATTGATTTGTTCGCAAATCCTGAGAACTTTCACTGAATTGGAAGCTAATCTTTTTTCGCCTTTCTTTTTATGATGTTTTGCAACAAATTCATCATAAATCCGAAGATATTCTTCCAATAATTCTTTATTGAGTTGTTGCTGAAGGTAGCCATCTACAATTTTTCGTGAAGGAGATACCACGCCTTCTTCTGTACCTGCATCAGCTACGATTGCAAACAGTTGCATGAGAGCTTTAAGAATTGATTCGCTCATAAGACTGAATTGTTAAAATTATTAAAGGCTAAAAATAATAAAATGTAATAAGAAAAAAAAGAAAAGAGGAATATGTTATTTGAATTATTACTGAGCAGAAATTTGGAAAGGTTTATTGTATCTTCGTCCAACCATTATGCTTACACATGATGGGCTTGTGGATTTTGCACCTGTAGTGTACACGATAATGTTAATTCTTCGTGTTTTTTCATTTTTTGGAATATCGAAAAAATTTTTCCCGTTTGAAGTTCCTTCAAAGAGTATTGTTTCGTGTAGCAGAACTGATTTGTCCCAAATGGTATCGCGTAAAACATCTTTGCTTAGAACAACAGGCTTGTCATCGCTCCCTAAAACAGGTTCGCCATATTCATCCAGTTTATAGATAATTTCTTCGCTTTCATTAATTTTATTTACCTTTTGGAGCGTTTCCCGGTTTGGTTCGCTAATTTTAAAATTTACACTACTATAACCTTGATCTCCACAAACCATGATTCGGAAATCCTGTTTTGAGTACAAAATAACAGTACAGACCATACTGTCTCCCGGGGTCAGTTCAAACGAAGAAGACTGCGATCTGAAATCAAAATTTTCCATTTCACTGCCTGTGCAAAAGAATGTGTCTTTACACGAAGCATTAGCAGTGGTATCATCTGATTTCGTTTTATCTGAAACTTTTCCGATACTATTAGAACTCAATAATAAAGCAAAACAGAAAATAAACGTTATTGCAGATATTAATTTAATTATTCTCATAAAAAAAAAGCTCCATTAAGGAGCTTAGCTATAATTTTTATTCTTTTCCTCTATAGAATTTATTCGATTTTGCGCTTTTTCTACCAACCAGAACATTCACGCAGCTTATTAATTCTTCATCTCCTGCTGGTACCTGTATCTTTATTTTAAGCCTTTTTGTTTTTTTAATAGCTTTTTCTTCATAATAGGGTTTTCCCTTATTACTTTTGCTGTCAAATTTTATTTCATCTTTCGTAATAAAATATTTTCTTTCTTCAATATAAGTGGTATCTCTTTCAAAGAAAATAGTGTCTCCGTTATCATTCATTTTTGGCATGAGCATTCCGGTTTCCGGATCAGGCTCTTGGTTCATAATAACATCTTTCAGATGTTCTGTTTTTGTAACTTTTTCTACTTTTAATTCTTTAATAGATTCAACTATCTGATAAATGACTTCTCCAAGCTCTTCGTCAGAGCAAATAAGAATTCTCATATCATTGCCGGAATAAGCTACAATATTAATAGTGGAAGTATCCCCTGGAGATAATTTTGCAAAATGAGTCTGGCTTCTAAAATCGTAATCACCATAGTCTTCGTCATTGCAAATGTCTTTTTTATCACATCTTTGCGAAAAAGATGAAAAAGGAATAAACGAAAGGACAAAGAAGAAACAAATAATTTGAGTGATGTTATTTTTTTTCATAGTATGATATTTTTCAGATTTACTTAAAACAATATTATCCAATAATTTCTTTTCTTAAATCGCTGATAATTTTTTTAATGTCATCATATTGTTTTTTAGTGATTAACACGTCTGTATTTTCATAGAGTTTATCAAATAAATCCTGAACTTCTTTCATTTTCTTTTTAGTATCCGTAAAATCTGCATCCTTCTTTTCAATAGCTTCCAAAGAGCTGTTCAGGTTTTCAAGAATAAGTTGTTGCTCTGCAATTCTGGTTACAACAGGATCTTCAGCATTAAATTTTGTAACAGAATTCATAACAAGGTGCATACTTTCAATCCAGCTTCCAATAAGAATATATGCGAGAATATCTGTTTTATCATCATTTTCAAGAAAATTGCATGCATCGTCATAAGCATCATTGGAAATCTGAAACAGAGAGTCGGTATTGTTCATATTGTTGTTCAAACGTTTTGAAACAATATCATCAAATCCTTCTGCAAGTCCCATTCCGTCAGCTAAAGTTTTGCTTGCCTTAAAATACAGAAAGGTTTCCTGACTTCTGTTAAATACTGTACAATATGCAAGGTCTGACGCAAAAATGCCAAAATTTAAAGATCTTGCTCTTACTGTAACATATTTAGAAGCATTATCCGCGTTACTTAACAGATTGTTATTAAAACGAACATTTTCATCTTTCATGAACTGGTAAAGTTCAATTGGAGATGGAATTTTGTAAATTTCTTGTTTTGGTTTCTTTTCCTGTGTTAAAGTGTCAGTTGCAGATACTTTTTTATTGTCCGTATCGCTGGTACAGGAAAACATAAAAACAAAAGTCCCTAAAGACGCTAAAACAAAAAGACTTTTCAAAAAAATGCTGAATTTTCTCATAGAAAAAATATTTTATAGAAAGCAAAAGTAGAACATTCTACATTAAATCCAAATATTTTATTGTAAAATTTGTATTAATCTTCATGTGTCTATATACTTAGTTCTTTGGCTTACTGCTTTTTGATTATTTGTTATTTAGTGCCTGCAAGAAAACATCAATTTCATCGTTACGCTTGACCTGAAAAGTAGTCATGTACATTAGTACACTCCTAATTTTCAGGTCTTCGCAAGCCTTGAACTTGATGTTTTCTTGCAGGCACATACATTGTGAGCAAAAAACATGAGTTTTCTTGCTGGCACTATTTATACTTAATACAATATAATCTGAAAAAAAGTAAAAAAAAGAAAATTAACAAAATAATATAAAAAACCGAACGTTAATTTGTTGTTATCATAAATTAAATAAATTTGCCTATGTATCAAAAATCTACACTTTTTTATTTTTACTCAACATTAGAAACCGGTATCGAAAGCGGTTATGCTGATTACTCCATGGTATCAGATTGGCTGAATGCTGAAGAAAAAGAACCTTCTGCTGATACAATAAATAATATACTCGGTTTTTCTGATTCCTATTATTTTTTAGATATGAAATCAGGTAATAATGTTGATTTGATTTTAAATTAAGCCGTTTTTATACGGCTTTTTTTAAGTATTTATTCTTGAGCTGTTTCAACCGATTTTTTTTTATGTATAGCTCTGTATACAAGAAAAATTCCGGCAATAATAAACGGAATGCTTAATATTTGTCCCATGTTCAGGCTCATTTGATTTTCAAACCCAACCTGATTTGTTTTTAAAAATTCAATGAAAAAACGCGTAGCAAAAATACCTATTAGAAAAACTCCGAAAATAAGCCCCTTTGGTAATAATCCTTTGTGCTTCCAGTAAATTTTCATTAATAATATAAATGTAAGCAGATAAGATAAGGCTTCGTAAATTTGCGTTGGATGTCGCGGGTCTTTCTCTTCTATATGAGCAAAAATAAATCCAAAAGGCAAGTCTGTTTTTGTTCCGAAAATTTCAGAGTTCATAAGGTTTCCAGTTCGTATCATTACCGCAGCCAGAGCAATGGGTATCACGGTGCGATCCAAAGTCCACATATATGATTTTTTCGTAGATTTTCTTGTGTATAAATACAAAGCGGTAAGCAAGCCGATTGCCGCGCCGTGACTTGCAAGACCGCCATGCCATACCTTTAAAATTTCTAATGGATTTTTAAAAAAATAAATGGGTTCATAAAAAATAACATGCCCCAATCGTGCTCCAATTATGGTTCCTAATACCATATACGTTGTAAGGCTATCCAATTCTTTCAGAGGAATGTTTTCGTTTTTAAAGATTCTTTGAACAATATACCAGCCAACAACAAAGCTGCCGGCAAACAGAATGCTGTAATACCTCAATCCCCATTCTCCGATGTGAACGATAACCGGGTCTATATCCCATACAATAGCAGAAATCATTAATTTTTTTTTGCGAAAATACGATTTATTATCAAAACAATATTTTTTTATATTAATAAGTTGGTCTATTTAAATAATTTTTGGTCGGAAGTCAGGCAGTCGGCAGTCGGAGAAGTCGGAGAAGTCGGCAGTCGGCAGTCGGAGAAGTCGGCAGTCGGCAGTCGGAGCAGTCGGCAGTCGGCAGTCGGAGAAGTCGGCAGTCGGCAGTCAGTCATACTGTAGACTGTAGACTGTAGACTGTAGACTGTAGACTGTAGACTGTAGACGTTTTGTTAAAAAAATTTATGTTTGTACGTTAATTTTGTCTTTTATCTTTAAATAACAAATGATTTTTTCAGTATCAACACTATTATATATCTTTGAAAAAATTTTGAAAGTGTAATAAATAAATAATCAATTATGAAAGCTTTTGTATTCCCAGGTCAGGGTGCTCAGTTTGTAGGAATGGGCAAAGACCTTTATGAGAAATTTCCTGAAGCAAAATCCATGTTTGAAAAAGCAAATGAAATTCTTGGCTTCAGAATTACGGATTTGATGTTTGCCGGCACAGACGAAGACCTTAAACAAACAAAGGTTACTCAGCCTGCTATTTTTCTTCATTCTGTTATTTTATCAAAAGTATTGGGAGAAAAGTTTAAGCCCGAAATGGTTGCAGGGCATTCGCTTGGAGAGTTTTCAGCTTTGGTGGCAAGTGGAGCATTATCATTTGAAGATGGACTCCGGCTTGTATCAAAACGCGCACAGGCAATGCAGAAAGCTTGTGAAGCTGAACCCTCAACAATGGCTGCTATTCTTGGTCTTGACGATGAAAAAGTTGAAGAAGTACTCAATGGAATTACTGATGAAATTGTTGTACCAGCTAATTACAACAGTCAGGGGCAGTTAGTTATTTCCGGTTCTATAAAAGGAATTGATTTAGCTTGCGCAAAACTCTCTGAAGCCGGAGCAAAAAGGGCAATGAAGCTTATGGTTGGGGGTGCGTTCCACTCTCCGCTCATGGAGCCTGCACGCACTGAATTAGAAAAAGCTATTAATGAAACATCTTTCAATGCTCCTTTGTGTCCAATTTATCAAAATGTTAATGCTGCTGCATCTGTAAATCCTGATCAGATTAAACTAAATCTTATCGCACAGTTAACTTCTCCCGTTAAATGGACGCAAACTGTAAAAAATATGATTGCTGATGGCGCAACTTCTTTTACAGAAGTAGGTCCGGGTACCGTTTTACAGGGACTTGTTAAGAAGGCTGACAGAAATATGCTTGTTGAGAGTGCTGTTGCTGAATAGGGTATTTAATTAGGAATTTAGAAAGCAATCCTGTGAGGTCTTGCGGGATGACTTGTGCGATAGCTCCTCACAGGTTTGCGGGCTCACAGGTCTTGCGGGATGACTTGTGCGATAGCTCCCTGACAGGCGTCAGGCTGGCTCATAGGTTTGCGGGAATGAAGAAATTACGAATTAAAGACATAGATTTTGATACATTGAAGTAATGTGTATAATTCCAAACCTAAAATTTGCCTTGTCTGATTATGAAAAATATAAAGGCAGGGCAATTTTTTATCCCTCTTAATAATCAGTATTTTTTTAACCAAAATAAACAATAAAAACATGAAAACAATTCTATTTCTGCTACCAATGTGTTTTACAATTATGACTCACGCCGTTACCTACACGGTTTCCAATACCAATGACTCGGGAACAGGCTCTCTCAGGCAGGCAATAACAGATGCCAATACTGTTTTTATAGGAACAAAAAATATTATCTTCAACATCCCTACAGGCGATCAGGGATACAATACATCTACAGGAATATGGACGATAACACCTGCCACGCCTTACCCTTATCTGATGTCTTCAAATATTTTTATTGATGGCACAACTCAAACCGCCAGCCAGGGAAATACAAATGCAGATGGACCTGAAATTTTTATCTCAGGAAATGGCAGCCTTGACCACACGTTTCTGTTGGTTTCAGGCAATAATACAATTAAGGGAATTAGTGTTACTGGTTGTTTATTTGGAATACAGGTTGCCAATAATACTGCAACAAACAATTTGATAACAGAATGTTATTTAGGGATAAATAGTAGCGGAATCACACCAATGCCGAACGGCTATGGAATTACAATCTCAAATGCTTCTGCAAATACAACTGTTTCAAATTGCCTCATTTCAGGAAATACAGATGGGGGTATTGCAATATCAGAATCATCAGGTAATTCTATTCGGGGAAATAAAATCGGAACAAGCAGAACAGGTACTGCTTCAATTCCCAATCCAAACGGAATAGCGATTAATAATGCTTCAAACAATATAATAGGAGGAACAAATGCAGCTGACAGAAATATTTTATCCGGCAATACAAACAGCGGGATAACTATTAATGCCGCGGCTTCAACCGGAAATCAGATTATAGGAAATTATATCGGAACAGAAATTACAGGAACCGGTTCTCTTGAAAACGGCACTGGAATTATTATTGTGAATGCAGGCGGAAATTTTATTGGCGGAAATACAATTGAAAAACGAAATATTATTTCAGGAAATATAGAAGGCGGAATAATACTTAATGGAAGCGGAACCAATGACAATATAATATCCGGCAATTATATCGGAGTTGATGTAAGCGGATTAAACATCTGTTCTAATCATGTCGGGATTATGCTGAAGAGTAATGCGCGACGTAATATTATCGGAGGAACCACTCCGGCAGAACGTAACATCTTATCAGGAAATACAGAAATTGGTGTATACATCGAAGCCAGCGACAGCAACAGGATTACCGGAAATTATATCGGACCGGATGCTACAGGCGCAGGTGCACTGAAAATCGGGGATACTCTGATTCAGGCAAACGGTATTGAACTAAATGTGGTATCAAAATATAATATTATAGGAGGCTATCTTCCCGAGGAAAGAAATATTATTTCAGGAAACCGTGTGTATGGAATGATTTATTACGGACAAACCTCCTACAACCCTGTTATCGGAAATTATATCGGAACAGACGTTACAGGAAATATTTCTTTGCCGAATGCAACAGGCATTTGCGTTGATGCTGCCTCCAATCATAACCTTATAAAAAATAATGTACTTTCAGGAAATATCAGTTACGGAATTTTTATTGTAACCACTGGTTCGTATTATAATGAGTTTAAGGGAAATCTTGTAGGCACAAATGCGGCAGGTACCAGTGCTGTTCCAAATGATGCGGGACTTCTGCTCGGTGGCGGAGCGCGTTATAACATTATCGGAGGAACAAATCCCGGAGACCGCAATATCTTTTCCGGAAACCGCTATGATGGAATTTTAATAGCAGATAATACAACCGATTTTAATCAAATTACAGGAAATTATATAGGAACGGACATAACAGGAATGAATGCCTTGCCAAACCCTGTAGGTATTGGTATTTCAACGAATCCTGCATCAAATACTTTCTCTGAAAATGTAATTTCGGGAAACAGCAGTATGGGCATTATTTTATATGAAAATGCCGACAGTAATATTTTTATTCTTAATAAAATTGGTGTTGCTGCTGACGGTATAAGCGACCTTGGAAATGAGGGCGCAGGAATTGCCATCGCACAGGGAGCAAGCTATAATAAAATTGGTATGCCCGGACAGGGAAACATCATAGCATATAATGATTCCTGCGGAATTGTAATTGCAGATAACAATACAAAATATAACTCCATTCGTGAAAATTCCATTCACAACAATAATTTTCTCGGAATTGAAATTTTTCCTCCCGGACCGAATGCTAATGATGTGGGGGATACTGATACAGGATCTAATGATTTGATGAATCATCCTGTGATATTATCTGCAATTTTCGATGGTATTCTTCATGTTTCTGGAAGCCTCGACACACAAAATCCACAAAATGCAATTGTTGAAATATTCGAAGTTACAGATGCCGACCCAATGGGTTATGGCGAAGGAAGCCGTTTTCTTGGCTCTGCCATTCCCGATGCTGCTGGAAACTGGTCTATACAATATTCAGATTTCAGCGAATTTCTGATTACGGCAACAGCAAACGATGCTTTTGGAAACGCCTCTGAATTCTCACAAAATTTTACAGCTGTTGTAGGGATTAATGATAATAAAAACGAACAAAAACCAATTCTTGGAGATAATTTTCCAAATCCATTTTCGGAAAAAACAATAATTCCATTTATATTGCCAATAAACTCTAATGCTTGCATTGAAATAAAAGACATAAACAATAAAACGCTCATGATTGTTCCTGTTAAAGAAAAGACAGGTGTTGTTGAAATTAAAACCAAAGACTGGGCTGCCGGCGTCTATTATTATTTGATAAAAATTGATGGGGTTTTGTATGACGTTAAAAAAATGTTATTAATCAAAAGACAATAAACTCAACAATATTTCTACTGCTGCTCCCTTCTGTAAATTCAATAAAATATTTTCCAGCAGCAATAAAATTTAGTTCATTGTTTTGCAGAATTATTGTTTCAGTATAATTTCCGAGAGTTTTATTACCGATGAATAAAATGATTATTTTTTTACCCTCTGCATTATATATAGATATTTCTGTTTTTTCTCCCTTTATTATTGAATATTCAATAGTTAAAAAGTTTTTGCAGGGATTCGGGTAGCACGAAAAAACACTAAGCGGTTTTTTTGATAACGGCACACCAACAAAATTTTCAACAAAAGCATTCAATGAAAACTCAGAGGTATTGCCCTGCGCATCTGTTGCTGTTGCAGTGAGATAATCGCCCGCTGCAATGTTGTTTCCGGCATACAACCACGCATCAAAATAACCCTGCGCATCTGCATTAATATTTCCGATGTAAATTTGCCCTTCGCCATAACTTGTCGGGTCGTTATCAGATTTAAAAAGTTCTATTAAACAGGTTTCGGGAGAAGGTGTGTCTAAAGAACCTGAAACATGCAGCCAGCCGGTGGCTTGTTCGTATTCACACAACAAAACAACCGGAAAATTCATCAGCATATTGGGTCCATTGTCAATATCTCCTGCATCATTTTGTGTAACACCCAGTGGTTGCAATTCTATTCCCAGAGTGCCATTTGCATAAATTGAGTTTTGCGATATTTTGTTATTGATGTCTGTTGCTGTCATCACATGAACACCATTACTTAAATTATGAGCAATGATATTTTCCGCGATTACATTATTTTTCACACCCTCGGCAAGGCGTATTCCGTCAAAACCATTGGGCAGTGGATTTGTACCAGAGGCATCTGTTCCAATATAATTTTTTTCTATAATATGACCATCAGAACCTGTTATATGAATTACAATTCCCTGCTGAAGATTTCCCGAAATCACATTATGTCCTATGTAATGATTTGTTGCCACACCATCAATGGTTATTCCGTTTGCATTTGGAACAGCAATTGTTCCGCTTATATTTGTACCTATATAATTCCCGACAACATCATTACAACAGGTTCCAAGATTATAAAGAAAAATGCCATATCCGGAATTACCCGAAAAAATATTACGCTGACCTGCTCCTAAACCACCAACAATATTATAACGGGCTCCATCATCAAATAACAATCCATAAGTATTGGGTATTGCGTAGACGCCACCGGCATCAAGTCCCACAATATTTCCCATAATAATATTGGAATCGCATCCTGCTCCAAAAACAGGTATTCCATACGCTACATTCCCACTTACAAGATTTCCTTCTCCGCTTGCTGCGCCGCCTATTTTATTACGTTTAGCAGTACCCTCAATGCTTATTCCGTCATAATTGCCTTTTGCAAAAGATCCGGTTCTGTCAATTCCCACATAATTCCCAATAATAATATTGTCTGTTGCATCAAAAACCCGGATACCTATATGTTCATTGCCTGATACGAGATTTCTTTCTGCGCTTGTAGTACCGCCAACTGTACAAAATTTTGCGCCTCCAAAAATTTCCACTCCAACAAAATTTCCAAGCGTATCAGAGCCTGCTGCATTTGTGCCAAGATAATTTCCACTTACAATGCAGTTTTGTGTTTGCGGTCCGAATATTTGTATGCCATAAAGAAAATTGCTGACAATAAAACCTTTTATTAATACATTAGATGCATTTGATACAAAAAAACCAAAGTCTATACTATTGTTGTTCCCATCAAGCATAATTTCCGGACCATAAAGATTTGTGTTTCCCTGATTAGATGTTTGTGTTGTACCATCTACTAATAATCCGCTTTTCGTGATATAAGGCATCACGGATAATGGTTGAATTACCCAGACACCTGTAACAGTATTATATCCGAAATCGCTAAGCGGAATATTAAATACAACAGAATGCCCTGTGCCGGGATAATAATTAGCATAGGTAAGGGCTTCTCTTAAAGACCCCGTGCCGGAATCGTTCGTGTTGACGACAGTAAAAACAGTTGCATTAGCAAAAAATACAGCAATTGTGATAGCTAAAGTAAAAATTGTTTTCATAAAACATTTTATTAAGAATGATGAATCCTCTCCGAAAAGGATATTTTTCAATATGTAAAGATAAAAAAAATAATAGACCAACGAAACAGGTAAATTATTTGAATTAAACTCAATATAAATTATTTCTTTTTTCAACGCTCGTTTGTTGATAATTTTTTTTTTAAGCGAAAAAAGAGATTAGCTAAAACCCTACCTTGCAAACATTCAAATCAATTATGAATGACAAAAGAACTGAAAATTTAATACAAAAAAATCGAATGATAATTTTCAGAACGGTATTGTTTTCTGTTTCCTTGTTTGCCTTAATTGCTGGGAATATTTTTTTGTTTGGTGATGAAACAAAAAAAAATGTAAAAAAAAATAACCCTCCCTTTCTTTCCACAGGAACTGTCTGGGCTGATTCTCTGATGCGTTCAATGAGTCAGGATGAAAAAATTGCGCAGCTTTTTATGGTGGCAGCCTATTCAAATAAAGATAAAAAACATGAAGAAGATGTACGCCGCCTGATTAAAGAATATAAGGTAGGCGGACTGATTATGATGCAGGGCGGCATTGTTAAACACTCCAAGCTGCTGAATAATTATCAGTCAATTTCAAAAATTCCATTACTTATTTCTATGGATGCTGAATGGGGACCGGCAATGCGCCTCGACAGTGTTTCTGATTTTCCTCGACAGATGGCTCTTGGCGCTATTCAGGACGGAGAATTAATTTTTCAATTTGGAGAAGAGGTTGCAAGGCAATGCAAGCTTCTTGGCATCCATGTGAATTTTGCGCCAGTTATTGACATTAATAATAATCCCAAAAATCCGGTTATAAATCATCGTTCGTTCGGAGAAGCAAAATGGAATGTTCTCTCGAAAGGATTAATTTATATGAATGCCCTTCAAAAAAACAATATTATTGCTGTTGGCAAACATTTTCCAGGGCATGGAGATACAGATGTTGATTCACACAAAGCTTTGCCTGTAATTAATAAAACGAGAAAAAGTTTAGACAGCCTTGAATTCTTTCCATTTAAACATACGATAGCATCAGGTATTTCCGGAATCATGGTCGCGCATCTTTTTATTCCTTCTTTAGATTCTACGCCATTACTTGCTGCTACTTTGTCAAAAAAAATTGTTACAGATTTACTGAAAGATTCCATGCAATTTAACGGTCTAGTTTTTACGGATGCTTTAAATATGAAAGGTGTAAGCCTCGATTATAAACAGGATGAATTAGCGCTAAAAGCATTACAGGCAGGGAATGACGTGATTCTTTTTCCTGATGATGTTCCGGGAGCTATCACATTAATAAAAAATGCAATTAAAAATAATAAAATATCCCAGATAGAAATTGACAAACGTTGTAAGAAAATATTACAAGCAAAATATTGGGCAGGACTTTCAAAATATTCGCCAATAAAAACAGAAAAATTATACGAAGAATTAAATATTTCAAAAACAATGCTTTTAAAAAGAAAGCTCATTGAAAATTCGCTGACACTTGTTAAAAATGATAAAGGTCTGGTACCTTTTTATAGGCTCGATACTCTAAATATAGCTGCAGTAGCAATTTCTAACGATGATAAAAATATTTTTCAGGAAACCCTGAAACTTTACTCAGATGTAAAATGCTTTACTGTTTCCGGTTCTGCTGATGATGCTAAATATAGCGCATTGATTGATAGTTTAGGGAATTTTAATACGATTATTCTTAGCATACACAATATGAATACCAGCCCGGTTAAACAATTTGGACTTACAACACAGGCTCTGTCATTTATAAAAAATATTTCTGCTAAAAATAATGTTGTTCTTTCTTTGATGGGAAATCCTTATGCGCTTGAATACATTTCCGGAACTGAAAAAATGGAGTCAATTCTTGTTGCGTATGATGATGCAGATATTACAAGAGAATTATCTGCACAATTGCTTTTTGGAGGCATCCCTGCGAAAGGAAAACTGCCGGTGTCAGTCCCGGAAAAATTTAAAGCCGGAGTTGGTTTGATATTACCGTTAAAAATCAGATTAAAATATTCAATACCGGAAGAAGTAAAAGCAAACAAAAATATACTTTTAAAGATTGATTCATTAGCCCAGAATGCAATAGATGAGGGCGCTTTCCCCGGTTGTCAGATACTGGCTGTAAAAAATGGAGTTGTGTTTTATCATAAGGCATTTGGTCATCATACGTATGAAAAGAATAAGAAAGTAAACATATTTGATATTTATGATATTGCATCAATAACCAAAGTTGTAGCTACCACTCCTGCTGCAATGAAATTGTATGGTGAATCAAAACTTGACCTAGATAAAAAAGTGTGTTCCTATCTTTCATATCTTGATTCAACTAATAAAAATGAAATTATTATCAAAGATATTCTCACGCATCAGGGAAACCTTACTCCTTTTATTCCTTTCTGGAAAAAAACGCTTGATAAAAATAAAGAATTTAAAAAAGAAATTTACAGCAAAGTTCCAACATGCAATTATCCATACCAGGTAACAGATAGCCTTTTTATACATAAATCATACAGAGATACCCTGTTTTGCAGAATGGCAGAATCGAAACCTCCTAAGAAAAAAGGTTATGTGTACAGCGATTTAAGCATGTATTTTATGCAGGATATTATTGAGAAACTTACAAAAATAAGACTTGATTCTTTTGCGTTGAAGAATCTTTACATACCAATAGGCGCAAACACTATGGGTTATAACCCTCTTACGCGTTTTTCAAAAAATATAATCCCGCCTACAGAGAAAGATACCGCATTCAGAAAACAGTTGATTCATGGTTTTGTACATGATCAGGGCGCAGCTATGATGGGTGGTGTAGCCGGTCATGCCGGTGTATTTTCAAATGCGAATGATATTGCAAAAATTTTTCAGATGTATTTAAATAAAGGAACCTATGGCGGAAGGCAATTTTTAACAAAAGATGCGCTTGAGATTTTTATAAAGGCGCCATTTATCAGTAAAGGAAATCGCCGGGGACTTGGGTTTGATAAACCTGAAACAAATAAAAGAAAACCAAATCCTGTTTACAGTTGCGTTTCTAAAAATGCTTTTGGTCATTCCGGATTTACAGGCACAGTTGTCTGGGCTGATCCTGATAACAACCTGATTTTTGTTTTTCTTTCAAATCGTATACATCCTGATGCAGAAAATAAAAAAATTGGAAAACTAAGTGTCCGCGCAAAAATTCAGGCTCTATTTTACGATGCATTGAAAAAATAAAAATAATTACTTACGTTACGTAAATTTTTTTTTATTAATCAACATTATTTATCACAATTTGCGTAACATCATATAATTATTATCTTTGCAGCTCCACCGACCAATTATAAACAAAAGCCTTTGTTTATAATTTTTTTTATGTCAGAAAGATTCAATAATAATGATGCTGAAAGGGAGATTGTTGCGTTAAAGCAGAAAATCAGCAACCTGGAAGAAAAATTATCAGAGCGAGAAAACAGAATTCAAAAACTTGAACAAGTTGAGCTTGCTTTCAATTCATTATACAAATATAATCCTTGTTATATTGCAATTATTAATTCAGCAACAAAAATCATTGTTGATGTAAACGATATTTTTACAGATATTTCTGGATATTCAAAGGATGAAATAATTGGCAAAACTACTCTTGAATCTGGAATAATTACTGCTGAGTTAAAAAAGAATTTCGATGAATATGTTGCTTCGGGTATAATAACAAACATTCCCGGCTTTTTTCAGATGAAAAATGGTACTGCAATTGAAGTAAAAATATCTTTTATTCCTGTAATTCTCAACGGCGAATACCATACAATTACTATTGGCGTTGATATCAGAGAAAAGAAAAATTCAGAAGAACGATTCCGTTTGCTACTTGAGCATGCTGTTGATGGTATTTTTCATGGAAATTCACAAGGTAATTTTATTTCAGTTAATACGCAGGGAGCAGAAATGACGGGCTATTCAAAAGAAGAAATTCTTAAACTGAATATGAAAGATCTCTTTACTGTAGAAGAATTGCAAGCGCATCCATTACGTTTCGATTTATTGAAGAAAGAAGAAACTGTAAGAATTGAACGTAAAGTAAAACGAAAAGACGGCTCTCTGATTTTTGTAGAAATGAACACAAAGATGATGCCTGACGGAACATACCAATCTTTTTTCAGGAACACAACAGAACGTAAAAAAATAGAAACAGAGCTGATCCTTGCAAAAGAAAAAGCTGTTGAATCAGATTTTTTAAAGTCATCTTTTCTTGCCAACATGAGTCATGAAATAAGAACTCCTTTAAATGGTATTCTTGGATTTACAGATTTATTACTTACCGAAGATATTGAACCGGAAAAAAGAGATGAATTTTTAAAAATTATAAATACCAATGGAAAACAATTACTAACTATTATCAATGATATTATTGATATTTCCAAAATAGAGGCTGAAGAAGTTGTTATTAACCCCGTAAAATGTTTCTTGAACAATTTCATGTTTGAATTATTTACTTTTTATAATGGTGAAAATTTAACATGCAATAATGGAAACGTTGAATTAAAATTAGATATTCCTGTTCAGCAGAGTATACTGATATATATTGACGATGTCAGATTACGACAGATTTTTAATAATCTGATAGGAAATGCATTGAAATTTACACATCAGGGAACAATTGAATTCGGTTTTTCTATAAATATTGAAGATTATATTATTACATTTTTTGTAAAAGATACAGGAATTGGTATTCCTGAAGATATGAAATATCAGATTTTTGAACGCTTCATTCAGGCAGATAATACAATAACCCGGTCGTATGGAGGTACAGGATTGGGGTTAGCAATAACCAAAGGTTTGGTAGAACTTATGAATGGCAGGCTTTGGGTAGAATCTGAAGAAGGGAAAGGCTCTTCTTTTTATTTTACCTTGCCTTATAATACCGTTCTGGTAAACGATCGTACAAGCCAAAGTGTTGAAAACGCAAAACCTGTATACAAATGGAAAGGTAAAACGATTTTAGTTGTAGAAGATGATTACGACAGTTATTTATATTTAGAAACCCTGCTTGAAAAAAATGAAGCTTCTGTTATACGCGCTATTCATGGAGAAGACGCTATTCTTCAAATAAAATCAAACAGCAATATTGATCTGGTTTTATTGGATATTCAAACTCCTGTAATGAATGGCATAGATGCAGCACTGGCGATACGCGGATTTAACAGGAAAATACCAATTATAGCCCAAACTGCAAATGTATTTGAAGAAGATAAAGACCGCTGCCTGTCAGCTGGGTGCAATGCTTTTGTTTCAAAACCTATTGAAATTAAAGAATTGTTTCACCTGATAGATAATTTTTTTAAAAGAATGCAGAATTAGGACACAGCCTTTTTTGTTTTTTTTGATACAGTTTATTTGTTGATTTCAATTACTGCTGCCTTCGACTCCCTGCCTACCGGACAGGCAGGCGCTCAGTCAGCGACTACACCTTACTAATTACCGATTACCAATTACCTGCAACCCTCCCAACTTGCAACCTGCAACAATCCCAACCTGCAACCTGCAACACTCCTAACCTGCAACCTGCTACATTGCGATGCGCTGAGCAAAGTCGAAGCGAGCTTGTCGAAATCTGCAACTTTTGGAAAAATATCCTTACCCCCATGATAAAATTCCTCTCTCTGTTTTTTGTAAAAGCTAATTTTATATCTTTGCTGGTCAAAATAAAAAACAAAACAAATGTTTGAAAATTTATCGGATAAACTTGAGAAATCGTTTAAACTTCTTAAAGGAGAAGGTCGAATTACAGAGGTTAATGTTGCAGAAACGCTGAAAGAAGTACGCAGAGCATTGCTTGATGCTGACGTAAATTTTAAAATTGCAAAAAGTTTTACGGAAAACGTAAAGAAAACAGCGCTTGGATTGGATGTACTAAAAGCTGTGAAACCTGGCGAAATGATGGTTAAAATCGTTCATGATGAACTGACGATTTTAATGGGAGGACAGAAAGAAGAAGTCAACCTGAAAGGCTCGCCTGCTATTATTCTGATGGCCGGTTTGCAGGGTTCCGGTAAAACAACTTTTTCTGGAAAACTGGCAAACTTTTATAAAAATAAAAAGGGAAAAAGGCCACTGCTTATTGCCGGAGACGTTTACAGACCTGCTGCAATTGATCAGTTAAAAGTTTTAGGAACACAGATTGATGTTCCTGTTTACACTGAAGAAGGAAATAATAAGCCCGTTGAAATTGCAGAAAATGGAATCAGGTATGCAAGGCAGAATGGCTTTGATTTGGTAATTGTAGATACCGCCGGACGTCTTGCTATTGACGAAGATATGATGCGGGAAATTGCTGCAATTAAAAAAGCAATCAATCCCAGTGAAATTCTGTTTGTAGTGGATTCCATGACAGGTCAGGATGCTGTTAATACTGCAAAAGAATTTAACGACCGCCTGAATTTCGATGGTGTAATCCTAACAAAACTTGACGGCGATACACGCGGTGGAGCTGCTTTATCCATACGTTCTGTTGTTGAGAAACCAATTAAGTTTGTCGGTACTGGTGAAAAATTGGATGCGCTTGATATTTTTTATCCCGAGCGTATGGCTGACAGAATTCTCGGTATGGGCGATATTGTTTCTCTAGTCGAGAAAGCACAGGAACAATTCGATGTTGAAGAATCAAGAAAGCTTCAGAAAAAAATAGCTAAAAATCAATTTAATTTTAATGATTTTATTTCCCAGATTCAACAAATTAAAAAAATGGGAAACCTGAAAGACCTTGCTTCCATGATACCGGGAGTAGGAAAGGCTTTGAAAAATATTGACATTGATGATAATGCGTTTAAAAGTATTGAAGCAATTATACATTCAATGACACCTGAGGAAAGAGAAAATCCTACTTTACTTAATGGAAGTCGTAGAAAACGTATCGCAGTTGGCAGTGGTACCAATATTCAGGAAGTAAACAGGCTCATCAAACAATTCGATGAAACCCGAAAGATGATGAAAATGATAACAAGCGGAAAAAATATGTCACGCATGATGGGAAACATGCCGTTTATGAAAAAATAAGGTTATTCGACAAAAATAGTGGAAGAGCTTATAAATAAATTGAAAGTATAACAAATCTTGGAATATCGTATTACCCGATCTGCTGTACCGTGATGATTTATTTTATATGCCAATAATATTTTACGAAAAAGTACGGCATAAACCAAAGGTAGAAATATTAATACGTCCTTCAGTCTATTTATTGTCCGTCCATAAAGTCAGTGTTTGGTTCAGAATGTTCGAGCGTTGCAGTGAGCCAGCCGAACTGAGCAAGCCTGCCTTGCCGGTAGGCAGGGCTTTCGCAGTGTTGAAAACCAAGGAGTTTACTTTTGTAAATGACTGTTTTCAACACACGGCATACTGCTGGTAGCAGTATGAGCGAGCTGGTGCGTTGTAACGCAGCTATCGGACATTATGGACAAACACTATTTAACTATTTCACTTTGGTATTAGATTCGACCCTGATTGGGTCGAACATGAATAACCGGATATTTCATATCCGGTAAATGAATATACAGCCGAAGGATACAACCCCGAAGTGGGTTGAATATATTAATGCGAAAAACGATGGAATGGTTAAATACGTATAAGTGTTCCATTGAAAATGTCGAATAACTAAAAATAATAACGACACATAAATTTTTATGCAAATAATAGACGGAAATAAAATAGCAGCAGAAATAAAAAATGAAATAGCCGAAGCTGTAACTGAAATAAAAAATAAAGGTGGAAAAACTCCGCACCTTGCTGCCATGCTCATAGGTAATGACGGCGCAAGCGAAACTTATGTCGGACATAAAGTAAAAGCATGCGAGCAGGTTGGTTTTAAGTCTACACTTGTAAGATACGATGCTTCTATTACAGAAAAAGAAGTGCTCGATAAAGTCATTGAAATTAATAATGATCCGGATATTGACGGACTGATCGTTCAGTTACCGCTCCCAAAGCATATTTCAGAGCAAAAGGTTCTTGAAACAATAAATTTCAAAAAAGATGTTGACGGATTTCATCCCGTAAACGTGGGCAGAATGGTGTTGGGTTTACCCTCTTTTATCCCTGCTACTCCATTTGGAATTATTGAATTATTCCGAAGGTACAACATTCCTACTGAAGGAAAAAATTGTGTGATTCTTGGTCGTAGCAATATCGTGGGAACACCGATGAATTTATTGATGAGCCGAAAAGCATACCCTGGAAATTGTACGGTAACGATATGTCATAGCAAAACAAAAAACATTGAAGAAATTTGCAGGAATGCCGATATTATAATTGTAGCGATGGGAATAGCAGAATATCTGAAAGCAGATATGGTGAAAGATGGTGCTGTTGTTATAGATGTAGGAATTACCAGAGTAAAATCCGACAAAACAAAATCAGGATGGAAGCTATTAGGTGATGTGAAATTCGATGAAGTTGCGCCAAAATGCTCTTATATTACTCCAGTCCCGGGAGGCGTTGGTCCAATGACCATTGTTTCATTACTGAAAAATACTTTGAGTTCAGCGCGGAATGAAATTTATTAACTCAACTTTTGTGTGTTTTTTTATATTGCTTTTTGAAAATATGAGTCTACTCTGAAAAGCCTATAAATTTAAAATGCCACTAAACCATCTACAACAAACTACTCCCCCTATTAATGAAAGGATTTGGATTTGTGTATCTCAAGCTAATTTCAAAAGCGCCGTTTTTATTGGTGGCAATTTTCAGATCAGAAATATTGATGTCATAAGAAAAGGTCATGGCAAAGCGGCCGGTTTCAAGACCAACAGAGAAAATTACAGCATCATGATTTCTGTAATAAAAACCTACAGATACAGCAGAGCCTTTCACTTTGGAATAAACGTTCCTGTTTTCTCTTGGTACATAACGAACCGAAGTGCCGGCTACAAACTCATTTGCCGGTCCCTGGTTTGTAAAATAGCCCGAAGGAATAATTGCAAAACCTGACATTCCCATTCCAAAAGACGCCTTGCCATACACTGCATATCTTGAGTACATCTGGTCTTCTGAATGAAATTTCAAATCCGGCTTATTTGCATGCAACCACGAAACACCAAGCTGTGATTGTATCCCTTTATTTTTTGATTCGTCATGAATAACGGAATAATATGACCATGCAATACCCGTGCTGAAATCGCCCAAAATAAAACTATTAAAATCGAATGTTTCACCGGGATTTAAGGAAGGATTGTAAGAATTGCCATCAAATTGATTATCCCATGTTAAATTTCCTGTTGAAATATTTTTATGAATAATTCCAGAAGATATGCCTGCAGTAAGATAATGCTCCCTCGATAATTTTGCATGATAAGCTACCGATAAACTAACTATGTTTGTTGTAAGCTGCGTGATTCCCGCTTTATCATTCAAAACAAATATTCCCACTCCTAAAAATCCTGTTTTTAATTTATTTTTAAATAATCCTGCATCAATAGATAAAGAGGCTGTTTCATACGGATAAGCAACACTTCTCCACTGGCTACGATAATTTAAAACTGCCCGTTGATCTCCTTTCAAAGTCCCTGTTAATGCAGGATTTAAAGCTAAAGGGATGGTATTAAACTGTGAAAAATGAAAGTCCTGCGCCTGCGATAGTATAGCCATTAGCAAAAACAGACTGGTTATTATTTGTTTCATATATGTGATTTTTTTTAATATTTTTATTCTTTACTATATCGCTCAAACCTCCGAGGACGCACCCCACGTGCCAACAGAGACCTCGCAGGTTATTGCTGACACATTCAAATCGGTTGCTGAGCGACACCCAACCGGTGGCTGAGCGAAGCCCAACCGGTGGCTGAGCGGAGCCGAAGCCCCGGTTTGACTTTACCTAATCAACGTAACATCACCTTTTTTCTCAATCACTTCTCCATTTTCAAATATAGCTTTTACGTAATACACAAAAACGGCGGAGTTTAAAGGCTTGTCTTTATAGTTGCCATCCCACCCAAAATTTTTGTCTTTTGTTTCAAAAACTTTATTACCGATACGGTCAAAAATCATCATGTCGAGTTCTACAATTCTTTTGCCTCGCACATATAAAACATCATTTACACCATTAGCATCTGGTGTAAATATTGTAGGAATAAACAACTCATTACAGAGAATAGTTGATGCATTAATAGTGTATGTTTCCATTTCAAAACAATTCGATCCATCTGTTACGGTTACTGTATATACGCCAGATGCGAGGGAACTTATTGTTGCTGTCGTTTCACCATTGCTCCATGCATAAAAATAGGGCACTGTACCTCCGATAATTGTAAGTACTAACCTGCCATCACTTCTGTCTTCGCAAGACTCATGGTTTATCGTAGCTGCTATCTGTAAAGCTGTTGATGCCATTACCTGTACCGGCTGAATATTACTACCACAGCCATTCCAGGCCATAATATAATACGTACCGGCTGTTGTTACATTTGCGGGATTTGTTAGTGGAATCAAAGCTGAATTATCCATCCAATAACTTAATTCTAAAACCTGCGAACTTCCCAAAGTAATAGCCGAAGATGTGAGATTAACAGAACCACCGGAGCAAACAACACCCGGATTATGTATTGTCAGTGTTGGTGGCACTGTACTGATATTTACTGTTACTGAACCTATGTCTGTTCCACAGGTATTTATTGCTTGTATATAATATGTTCCACTCTGTGAAATAGCTTGTGGATTTACCAAAGGGATTGTAGCACCTGCATCCATCCAGTAAGAGAGCGCGTAAATTCCTGAACTGCCGGAAGTAATAGTATCTGCGGTTAAATCAACCTGTGCCGGAAAACAAGCTGCTGCAGGAGGGTTAATAACCAATTCGGGTACAGATGGGAATACATTTACTGGTACTTCCTGAGAAGTTGTTCCGCAGGTATTTGTTGCCTGAATATAATAGAGACCGCTGATAGTAACAAAATCTGGTGTGTTTAACGGAATGGTCAAAGCGCTGTTTGCCCAATAGCTTATTGTTTCTATTTGTGTGCTACCACTTGTAACGGCAGGGGCAGTCAGATCAACAAATAAAGGGGCGCATACCGGGGCGGGGTTGTTAATGACAAGTAAGGGCAACCCTGTATTTATGGTTACATTCACAGCCTCAATATCTGTTCCGCAGGCATTGATTGCCTGGATGTAATATATGCCAGACAAACTAATAGAATCAGGATTTGCAAGCGGACTAAATGCTCCGGCATCTGTCCAGTAAGAAATAGAAACAATCCCACTGCTTCCGGCAGTGACTGCTGCTGCTGTTATATCAACAAGAGTATTACAAACAGAAGCAGGATTATTAATGACAAGAACAGGTGCAGAAATATTGTAATACACATTAACCGAAGCTGTATCGCTCCCACAGGTATTAGATGCAACAATGTAATAAATACCGGATGTTGTTATCGAATTTGGGTTAGTGAGTGAAATTGTAGCTCCCGCGTCTGTCCAGTAAGAAAGAGTTAAAATGTAGGAACTGCCATTTGTTATTGCAGCATCCGTAATATCAACTGCCGTGCTGCATGAAGACGCAGGGTCTGTAACAAGAAGTATGGGAATATCCTGGCTGACAGTCATTGTAACAGTATCCGAAGAAGCAGGATTTCCAGTTATACAAATTGCATCGGATGTCAATACGCAATAAATTTCATCTGCATCTGATAGCAAATTATTAGTGTATTCATTGTTGCTTGTTCCGACTGTTGCTCCATTCAAATACCACTGGTATTGCGGGTTTGAACCTCCATTGACTGGTGTTGCAGTAAATGTAACATTTGTGCCATCGCAAATACTTGTCGCATCAGCAGCAACAGTTACGCTTACCGGAAGATTTGAACTTACAGTCATTGTAACAGTGTTTGATGTAGCCGGATTTCCTGTCGCGCATGTTGCATCGGATGTCAGCACACAATAAATTTCATCTGCATCTGAAAGCAAATTATTAGTGTATTCATTGCTGTTTGTTCCGACTGTCGCTCCATTCAAATACCACTGGTATTGCGGGTTTACGCCTTCGTTGCTTGGTGTTGCTGTAAATGTAACATAAGTGCCATCACAAATAGTTGTCGCATCAGCAGCAACAGTTACGCTTACCGGAAGATTTGAACTTACAGTCATTGTAACAGTGTTTGATGTAGCCGGATTTCCTGTCGCGCATGTTGCATCGGATGTCAGCACACAATAAATTTCATCTGCATCTGAAAGCAAATTATTAGTGTATGTATTACTACTTGTTCCGACGGTCGCACCATTCAAATACCACTGATATTGCGGGTTTACGCCTTCGTTGCTTGGTGTTGCTGTAAATGTAACATAAGTGCCATCACAAATAGTTGTAGCATCAGCAGCAATGGTTACGCTTACCGGAAGATTTGAACTTACAGTCATTGTAACAGTATCCGAAGTAGCAGGATTTCCAGTTATACAAGTTGCATCGGATGTAAGTACGCAATAAATTTCATCTGCATTCGTAAGAGCTGCATTAGTATATGTACTGTTGCTTGTCCCGACTGTTGCACCATTCAAATACCACTGGTATTGCGGATTTGGACCTTCGTTTATAGGAGTTGCAGTAAATGTAACATTTGTCCCATCGCAAATTGTTGTGGCATCAGCAGAGATGGTTACGCTAACAGGAAGATTTGAATTTACCGTCATTGTAACCGTATCCGAAGAAGCAGGATTTCCAGTTATACAAGTTGCATCGGATGTAAGTACGCAATAAATTTCATCTGCATCTGATAGCAAATTATTAGTGTATGTATTACTACTTGTTCCGACTGTTGCACCATTCAAATACCACTGGTATTGCGGATTTACGCCTTCGTTGCCTGGAGTTGCTGTAAATGTAACATTTGTCCCATCACAAATAGTTGTAGCATCAGCAGCGACAGTTACGCTAACCGGAAGATTAGAACTTATAGTCATTGTAACAGTATCCGAAGAAGCAGGATTTCCAGTTGTACAAATTGCATCGGATGTAAGTACGCAATAAATTTCATCTGCATTCGTAAGAGCTGAATTAGTATATGTACTGTTGCTTGTCCCGACTGTTGCACCATTCAAATACCACTGGTATTGCGGATTTGAACCTTCGTTTATAGGAGTTGCCGTAAATGTAACATTTGTTCCATAACAAACAGGGTTGTTATCTGGTGCAACTGTAATGCTGACAGGGCTAATGACTGTCGGTTTCACTAAAACACTTTTACATTCTGTAATACCACAAGTACCTTCTGCACGAACATAAAAAGTTGTAGTTCCGGAAACATTTAGTGAAAGAGGATTTCCTGTTCCTACATGTGTTGATCCACATCCGTCTGTGTACCATTCCCACGAAGCTCCTGTTCCAAGCGAGCCACCATGCACGGTTAGTGTCACAGATTCTCCTTCGCAAACCGGATCCGGATTAAAGCTTATTGAATCTGCTGCAACAGATGGGACACAACTGAATAAAGCAAAGGGCGTACTTGTGAAATCATCCCAGTTTACTATTGTCAGACTGCTTAAAACCGGAGATGAATTATTTACAGGATTTACGGTTCCCGTATTTTCCCATTGATCTGATGGAGTATCATCCCAATGGGCGATTCCAAAAAACGTACCGTCATCAACATCATCAAAATATATGCTTATTGATGCTGCGTCACTACCTGCACTACGATTTATCTTATGATAAAATTTATCATTAATATTTCCGGCTGTTCCATCTGTAATGCTCCTGTCAAATCCTTCTGTTGTTGCATCTGCATTTGCCATTCTAACAGTATATGTATTGCTGGCAGAAGTTGTGGGAGTTACTTCAACAGGCCGGTAGCGGGAGGTTCCCAAAGATGAACCCACGGGAAATAAATAAGCTTGATTATTCAATGCTAACCTTGATAAGCAGCCATTCCCAATACTGCTAATAAAACCAGTGGTTCTAGTAATTGAGCCTAATGCAGAATTTAATATAAACAAACTGAAATTATTTGTAAGAAATTCTTTATCATTAAGTGACAAAACGCCCTCGACACTGGTGTTTACATCTATTTGTTTTGAACCGCTTCCCTCAAGGTTGAGATTGTAAAAAACGGTGCTGTCAGTACCATTAATAAGCTGGTTCGCCCCATTGAGAACCACTGTACCGGGGCTTGAATTTACAAACGCAGTATTGCCTGCATTGTTGGTCCAGTTTCCGGTTAGCTGTATTGTTCCCAAATTATCAAATTCGCCATTGTTATCATTTTGCACATTGCCATCTATAACAACAAAAGTTCCTGCTTGCATTTTTATTTTTGAATTATTGTTAATAACCCAAGACTGACTCCAGACTGAAGAATTAATAAAAAATAATATTGTTAAAACGAAAGGATATAAATATTTCATGATATATGTTTTAAATATTTTAAATTTATTCAAGATTTTCAGATGTTATTCTGTTAATCATTCTATATAATTTTTCTTTTTTCAAGAGTTTCTCTGAAAATTCATAAGTAGCATTATTTTTACAATCGGGAATTTCATCGTAATGATGATTGCTCATCAGCACTACCGGTATTTTTTTAGCAGCTTTTGAAGATTGTAACATATTGAAAAATTCAAGCTCATTTATTGTGGGCATATCGTAATTTGTTATTATCAAATTTATTTTATGACCCATTAGAACCGCTATCGCATCCGGAATATTATCAGATTTAAAAACTTCAGTATTATTTTCAGATTTTAATAAATAACTGACAAGCTCTAATTGTTTCTTGTCATCATCAAGTATTAATATGTTATTTTTATTTTTTGTCAATGTATTTTCTGATAATTTGAATAAAAAATATTTGTTAATTTTTGTTTATTAAAATTTTCAAGGGAATTCTTTTTTTAAAACCCGCTTCATCTGCAATATCAACAATGCTTGTATTTAAATCTATACTAGAAATATCAACATAAATATTGCTTACCCCTTTGTCAAAATGATAAGACCTGAACATAATATTCTGACTTTGTTTATTATCGAAAAACTCAAGCCGGATATTTTGAGGTGTTTCAATTTCAAATGTCAGATTAAGCAGGCATTTGGATTCTAATTCTGTATTGATTTGTATTTTTTTTAACATACTTTTTTTGAATGGATGTGTTTAATGCTTATAATTCGACTACATTCTAATATTTTACAATTCTGTTTTTTAATTTTTCAATAAAGAACTATCGCATGAAAAAAAACTATTTTTTTTTGTAATTAGAACCTATTGTTAACAGTAATCCATGTTTCAGTATATATTACGGTACTCTGCACCTTGACTTCTCTATGTCTTTTATTTTTTACAAATATTACGCGGCTCTGCCGCTTCATAATAAATATAGCAGCAGAGCTGCGATAACATTTGTAGCAGCAATAGCTGCGTTGTTTACAAAGGTGCTGCGCACCGTAATATTTTTTTATTTTTTAATTTCATTTACAATTTTTATTAAAACAGATATGGCAAAAATTATTTTTTTATTCTCTTGGAAATGGCTGATGAAATCATTTTTAAAATATTTAATTTATGCGAAAGTTCTTTACCTATTTACTAATTTTTTAAACCAATCATTTTTGCTGATAATTTTTTTGTTTTCATCCAATAAATAAAAAGAGGGTGTTGCATACACATTGTATTTTTTCGCTATATCACCGCTCCATCCTTTAAAATCGCATAAATGAATATATTGATTCAAATTATTATTTTCAACAAAATTTTTCCAGATCGTTTCGTCTTTATCTAATGAAACAAAGACTGGCAGCAGTGTTTTCCCTGGATTGGATTTTTTAAATTCTTCAATGATTCTTATTACCTCCGGCATTTCATTCACGCAGTGCTGACACCAACTTGCCCAAAATACAATAAGCGTATAATCACTTTGCATGGATGATAATTTCAATGCCTGATTATAAAAATAAAAATCAGGTGCTGCCTGGTCTATTTGCACACCTCTTATAGCATCTGCTTTTTTTCTGACCCATGCAAATTCTTTGCTGTCTGCTTCGCCGCAGTCATCGTCTTTTGTTTTAAAATAATAATCGTATAAAGCTAAAAAAGCAATTTCTTTATGCTCTTTACTTATTCTTTTCATTAAATAATTCAGGCAAAAGTTATAGGTGATTTTATTTGGTTTTGTTTTATTAATAAAGCTGATTGCAGCATCAGAAATTAATTTCTCATCGCTTACCGGCTGTCCGTACGCATCTCTTTTATTTGTGCATAAATAAAGATACATATCTATTTTTTCGGGAAGTATATTCGTGTGAAGATAAAATGAATCTGCCGGGTCAAAATAATCGAAGTAATGTGCTGCAATAATGCTGTCGCGCCAGGGATCGGGTTGTTTCCAGTCTGGATTTACAGGTTGAAAATATGCGAGGGCGATTTTTTTTGTTTGAGACGTTGCACTTGTGCTGAGCGATGTCGAAGTATGCAACGTCTTTACAAAATGATCCATTTCTTTATAGCGAACTGCCCATTCTTTTTCTATTGTTGGATGAAAAGAATCTCCTAGAGGATAAAGTCGCATCATTTCTTTGAGAAAGGCATTGGCTATAACATTTTTTTTCTGCAATTGCTGAAACCGGTTAAACAATTTATTCTCTTCAGACTTCAGCACCTTCAGGCTATCTGTAGCGATATTGTTAAAAGCATTAAATTGATATGTGGTTTTTATTTCAACAGGTTCGACAAGCTTACTGCGGGCAGGCTCAGTAAGCTCACTGCGCGCTGCTTTGCCGTCATTAATGAGAAAGAAAAACTGATTATTCATCATGTTAAAACGATAAATACCACGGGCAGAATATTTGTGGAAAACAAGTTTCCCGTTTTTATCTGTTTTTGCAGAATCAATAAAAAGCAATGTATCCTGATAGCATTTGTAAACATAAACTGCTTGATTGGCATAATTTTCAATATGGCATTTTACAAAAAAATCAACTTGACCTGAAAGCAGATTTTTATTTTTGGAAGACAGAGATGTGTCAGTTTGCCCAAAGGAAAAACCCAGGTTAAACAATGTTATAAAGAGAGTGAAAAATATTTTCATTTTTAAGAAATTATTTTATATTTTTGTAAGAAATTATTTTATAAAAATTTTATGGAACAATTATTAATTAATATTGGATCACAAAATGACGCTATGTTTTTAATTCGATTGCTGAAATCTTTAAATTTTGTAAGCAGCATAAAAACAATAAAAAACAATGAACAAACAAAAGCGCTTCCTATAACAAATTTTACCACAAAAGATGCTTTTTGGGATACTTTTGGAACGGGAGAAAAAACGGAGATCAGCATTAAATATATAAAAGAAAATGCATGGCGGAAAACACAATTGTAATACTTGATACCAACATAATAATTGAGTTGTATAAAGGAAACTCCAATATCAGGCATATATGCGAAAAAATCGGGGAGCACAATCTTTATATTAGTGAGATTTCGGTTGCTGAATTTTATTTTGGTGCATTGAATAAAAAAGAAATTCCATTTATTAAAAAACATTTGGATAAATTTCCATGGATACCCATAAATGAAGAGATATCTGGCATTTTTACCAAATTTATGATTGAATACAGCCTTAGCCATAAACCATTTATTGGTGATATGTTGATTGCAGCTACAGCTATTTATTATGATGTTCATGTATATACTTTAAATATTAAAGATTTTCGATTTATTAAAGGGATTAAACTGTATTCTTAATTTTTGTTTTCTGACGTTTCTTTAATTTTTGTTTCCTATTCTGATTTTATTATACTTGTATCGTTTATCTGCACTGCTTCTGCCCTCTGATACAAACCGCTATAAGTAGTACAATTTGCTTCCAAATACTTGTAGCCGTATTTCTCTATCTGAACCTCATTGTTTTGCTCATTTGCTTCGTTTACGAAAAACAAAAAATTATCGTTTGCATATTAATTTTGAAGACAGCGAATCGAATTCCCACGAGTCTTATTGTTCCAAGTCCTGGATGACTGTATGTAGGTCGGGTACAAGTACCTGAGCCATGCAAACGAGGCAGAGTACTCCGTAACTGTATGGAAGGTGGCGTGTGTGCCTATACTGAAGGAGTTACCGCCGGTGGAGTAACCAGCAGGCAATGCAGAAAAGTTACTGGTATTTGTACCGTCCCAGGCAGGGCTGCTGCTGCTCGTTACTTTCATTTTGTCGCCAGGACCTACGCCCGCCACGGTTGAACCACGCCAACTCTCTATAGTTTGAAAACTTGCCAAAGTAGTAGTGCCTGTAGGAGCAATGGTATTTTCGATACAATATTCATAACGGCTAAATTCCAAATCGGTAGGTATATGATAACCGGCAGGGCATATACCCTGTATGCCGCTACCACCACAAGGGTCACAATTTGGCAGCCCTGCACCATATTGCAATGCTGAATTAGCAGTACTGGGTAAATTCATAGCAGATGCCCACTGGTACAAACCGCCATAAGTTGTACAGTTTGCCTCTACATCATTGTAACACCATTTTTGACCGGCAGCCTGAGTTACTGATTGATTTACTCTTGTCCCTGTATTCATATTGGCTATTGCCCAAACTTGTGAACCGCAAATTGGAACGCAGGCACTTGTGGTAACTGTTATAGAATTAGAATTAGCACTTGTGCCACAAGTATTATTTGCTCGGATTCTATAGTAATAAGTAGTTCCCCCACAGGTCAGTCCTGTTACATTGTAAGTGGTTACATTACCCACACTCAAATTCTGATAACCGCTAACAAAAGAAGAAAAGCTACTATTGGTTGAAACATCTAAAAAATATTCTGTTGCAGCGCCTGAAGCTGTCCAGTTAGTGTAAAAAGAAGTACTCGTTATACTGCTGGCAGCTGTTGCAGTAAAAGTCCCCGGCAGTTGACAATTGATGCAAGCTACAGGAATCCATTGTGAGGTACTGGTGTAGTAAGCCTCAAAGCATTTTGTTGTAGTATTAAAAATAAACAAAGAATTTGCAGGGCTTGATATCAAATCACGCTCAGCAGTTGTCATGCGGGGGCATAAAAACCCCTTACTTGTACTGCTTACATCGAGAATTGCAGAGTTATCTGCTACTGCACCGGTTGCGTTAATGGCGGTTCCCTGCGCCTTGATATGTTGCGACGAAAGCATAACTATAAAAACAACAAGCATTGTTATTATAGTTTGAACTTTTTCAACAAGTCCATTTTTTAATTTATTTTGATTATTTTTCATGTTATTTTTTGTATTTTTGTGAAAAAAAACTATGTATAGACAAATTATAATTCCCACCAGCAATAGCTTTTTGCTGAATCTTCCTTCCGAGTTCGCAGGTCAGCAGGTAGAAGTTATTGCTTTTCCTGTTGGCGAAAACACGAGCATTGAGGAGCAATCCCAAAATGTTAAATATTCGTGGACCCTTGCACAAAAGTTTTTCATGAAAAATGCCGTAGATTTTGGTAAAATAGAGAAATGGACACGCGAGGACTTGTATGAGTAATATTTTTATTGATATACTTCGACTACATGAATTTTTGAAAACTGGAAAATTCATGTGCTCAGCATAACCGGCTTCTAAATATTTTTTCATTCGAAAATATATTAAGAATCGGTATAGTAATATTTGCGTGTATGCTTTTGATAAAAGTGTGCATGAAAAACAGCAGAAAGCTTTTGATTTGTTGAAAAATCGTCCTGTAATAAGTTCACAAGTTATTATAGAAACGCATAATGCTTGTTTTAGGAAATTAAAACTACAACAACCGGTTTGCGAAGAAACAGTTTTACTTCTCACAGATATATGCCACGTTGTTGAAATTAAACATACCACCATTCGTACAGCTATTGTTTTAAAAAGAAAATATTGTTTTTCTTTTCTTGACTCCTTGATTATTGCAACTGCACTTGATAGCAAGTGCACTATTTTATATTCTGAAGATATGCACCACGAACAAATTATCGAAAACCCCGAAAAGAACGGGGCAAGAACACTTACCATTATTAATCCTTTTGTTTAATTTGTGCTTTCTTAATATTTTTCAATTCTTTTTTTTTAACCCAACACTCGGTATTCCAGCAACTCCAAATTATAAACGAGTGCATTTTGAATATTAATTCTGAAGGCAGCGAACTGAAAATCCGTTTGTTTTACTGTTTTTATTCCGGAACGAACCAATGAAGCCTATGCACAAACTCCTGTACCAAGCATTCGAGGCATCAAATTCAGTAGTTGTCCTGAAGTATGTGTACGTGCCCATGTCGAAAGACGTGCTACTGGAGATATAACCCGTAGGTAAAGCTGAAAAGCCGCTGGTATTTGTGCCATCCCAAGCAGGGCTGTTACTGCTCGTTACTTTCATCTTTGCTCCGGGACCAACACCTGCAATAGTAGAACCTCGCCAACTACCCGATGTTGTTTGAAAAGTTGCAAGCGTAGTGTTTCCGGTGGGTGCAATATTGTTTTCTATACAATATTCATAACGACTCCACTCCAAATCGGTAGGTATGTGGTAACCGGCAGGGCAAATACCTTGAATACCTCCAGAGCCACAAGGGTCGCAAGTTTGCCAAGCACCACCTTGCAAAGTTGAATTAGCAGTACTCGGTAAATTCATGGCAGATGCCCATTGGTATAAACCACCGTAAGTGGTACAATTAGCCACTACATTGTTATAACACCATTTTTGCCCTGCAGCCTGTGTTGTTGCCTGAGTTACCTGTGTCCCTGTATTCATATTGGCTGCCATCCATACTTGTGGTGTGGCACAGTCACAAGAACCTACAACAACTGTAATGGGGTTGGAATTTGAACTTGTACCGCATACATTATTAGCTCTTACTCTATAATAATAAGTTCCCCCGCATGGCAGTCCTGTTACATTGTAAGTAATAACATTTCCCACAGGCAGGTTATTAAAACCAGTTACAAACGAAGCAAAAGTTGAGCTTGTAGAAACATCGAGATAATAGGTAGTAGCACCGGCGGAGGCATTCCAGTTGGCAGAAAAAGAAGTTCCTGTTACACTAGTTGCGGCAGTTGCGATAAAAGCGCCTGGAAGCTGGCATCCCAGACAATTAAGGCTATGCCATTGGCTTGTAGATGTACTAAAAGCTTCAAAGCATTGGGTGGTAGTGTTAAAAATAAAAAGAGAATTAGCGGGTGCGGCTATTCCATCTCGTTGTGCTGTGGTCATACGCGGGAACAAAAGCCCCTTTGTTGTACTTATAATATCCAGCATGGAAGAATTATCTGGATTAGCTCCGGTTGAACTTATACTGGTTCCTTGTGCTGCTAAAAAATAAGGAAGGATAACCAGCATAATAAATATTAAAAAATAATTTTTCATATAAAATTTATTTATTTAGAATTCTGTTTTTATTTCACTATTGTCCGGAAAAATTTTATCATTTAGGTCAAGCTTGTTATTACAACACGTTTTATAAACAGTACGTCACTACCTGCCAGACAACAGGCTGGCGTGACTTAATAACAAAGGAACTCCGTAGGAGTGAACTGTTTATAAAAACGTACACAATCAAACAAATAAGCTCCGTAGGAGCGCCCTGTTTTTTGTCAGACAATAATGTTTTTATTTATATTATATCTTATCTCACTTGATAAATACTTCATCAAGCTTTATTAATATGGCAAGCCATCGCTCAGGCATCCGTTAATAAAGAATCTCTTACCATATTATTTTAAAGTGAGAAATATTTATTACTATTCATTGTTGTCCGATAAAAATTTATAATTCAAGTTAAACATGTCACTATAACTCATTTTGATGACAGGGCGCTCCTATGGAGCTTCTTTTTATTAATAAATTAATTTTCCCATAAACAGTTCGTCCCTCAGGGACTTAAAATTAAGGAACTCCACCCACCTACTGGTCGGCAAGTAGGAGTGACCTGTTTATAACAATGAAAAATCTCCAAAACTAAAGCTCCATAGGAGCGCCCTGTTTATTTATCGGACAATTGTGATTATTATTTATTAATAACCATGTTTGTTTTCGATTGATTGTAATTATTCATTTCTGTTTTTAAAATTTTCATATCTGCTTTTAGTAATGTATTTTCTTTTTTCATATCTGTTTTTAACAATGAATTTTCATTTTTTAATTCTTTAATAGCTTCAATGAGCAAGGCAACAATTTTAGAGTATTCAACAGATTTATACCCGTTATTGTCAGTATGCACAACCTCAGGAATAATGCTTTCAATTTCCTGGGCTATTAATCCCATTTGTTTTGAAGAATCAAATTGATTCGCAAATTCTTCTGTTTTCCAGTTGTAATATACACCCCGTAATTGTTGTACTTTATTTAGTGCATTTTGAATCGTTACTATGTCTTTTTTATATCTGATATCAGATGTTTCGTTCATATTAGAAGTTATTACCCTGCCAGCTACCTGCAATTTACAGGACGCAGATGGAGTTGAAGTACCTATGCCAACACTTGTTCCATCATCAAAAATCTGACTGCAAGTTATGGCTGTAGTACCCGACATTTTAGGAATATAATTTGCGCCGGAACCACATGTACCTGTAATCGTTCCTGACGTTGGTGTTGACCAGACAGGTGTTCCTGTTCCGTTACTAGTTAACACTTGACCTGTTGTTCCTGCTGCTGTAAAATCATAAGCAGTGCCATTGCTGAAACAAATTGTTCCGGCTGCCCCGATTGTTGTTGCATTTGTACCACCGTTTGCAATAGATAGAGTACCTGTAACAGCATTGGAAGATGCAAGGTTTATAGTACCAAAACCTAAAGCTGTTCCACTTCTGCGAAAAACCTGAAAGTCAGATGTAGCTTCAATGTCTGTTGGTGCTGCAACTGCATTTGTTGCATTTCCTTTTACCGACAAAGCAGCCATATTTGCCATACTGATAGTGCCTGTTCCGGTAATTGTACCACCGGTTAAGCCTGTTCCTGTAGCAACAGAAGTAACAGTGCCCCCTGAATTATTATCTGTTGATGATATTGTTACAGTATTTCCTGCTTTTGTAACTGTTGTTGCCCCTGTTCCAGTAAAATTTATAATAGTACCACTTGTTACGTTTGAGCCATTTGCTCCTGAGCCTTGTAATGTCCATGAGCTGTAATTATCATAAGCCAAAACAGGAATATCAGCAGCAACCAAAGCCCTGAATGTCGGAATACCTGCAACACCATTAGGAGCAGCAAAAACATAATTAGCAGGCTGGCTGTTCCATGCCGCTGTTAATGTACCGCTTCCGGTAACAGGCGAATTAGAGACAGTGAATTGCCCGGGCATAGAAAGTCCTACAGAAGTAACTGTGCCCCCTGTATTATTATCGGTCTGCCATGTTGGAGCATCTGCAACACCATTTGATTTTAAAACAGTTCCAGAGCCTCCTAATCCTAATTCAATTATTTGTCCTGAACCATTTGAATAAAACACCATCCAATTCGTTGCAGAATGGTCACTTGTTGATGTCATTGTATGCAAACGGGTATGATCTGTCGCGTGTGTGTGATCTCCCCATGCAACCGTGTTTATCGCAGTACCAAAAGGAATTCCCACGAAGTTGCCCGATAATTGTCCCAGTACACTGTTTGCCCCAATTGTAAAATCAGTGGGCGCAGCGGCAATTCCTGTATTGTTTCCTTTAATGGTATTTGCAGCCATATTTGCCATGCTAATAGTTCCTGTTCCGGTAATTGTACCACCGGTTAAGCCTGTTCCAGTGGCTATGGATGTAACAGTTCCATTTCCAGAACCTATTCTTACCCATGAGGGTAAAACCGATGTACCTGCATTGTAATAAAATCCCAAGCCTTCAGATAAAGATGCATTTATATTATATAAAATCAGACTGTTTGCAGGACTGGTAATTGTTGCAGCATCTGTTAGCGATAGCAGGTTGATGCGTGGCAGTAATAAGCCTCTGTTCGTATAGGATATATCCAAACCAGCAGAAACGTCAGGGTCAGCCCCTGTTGAATTTATTGAAACACCCTGGGAATAAGTCATTCTTGATGAAAAGAGAATGATACTTGTTAAAAACAGTATCCACTTTCCTGTATTTTTGAAATTTTTCATTTTCATTTTATTAATATCTGTTTACTGCCTAAATTTTGTCCCGTGTCTGTTTTAATCATAAAAAAATAGAGTGCCGGTGCAAGAAAAGATACATTAATAGGAATATTATTGATTCCTTCGCTTACTTGTTTTTTATCTTCATATAATATCTGTCCTAGAATATCTGTTATTTCAAAAAACAGAAACGTTTCTTCATTTGATTTAAAAACAATATTAAATGAGTTGTTCGCGGGATTAGGATACAGTTGTAAATACTCAAATGGCTGCCTGTCGCATGAAACACTGATAATTTCAGAGTAAGAAAAGTTCCCGTCAAAGTCTGTTTGCTTCAATCTGAAAAATATAGTTTCTGCCACTTGTTGATAAAATGAATAATGATATGGAATAAAAACATTGCTATTACCTGCACCGCTTATATTGGATGCAAAAGACCAATTTTGCAAATCATCTGTATATTCAAGCGTGAAAAAATTATTATTTGTTTCAGAGGCTGTATTCCAAAATAAATCAATAGATGTATTGTTGCAAATTCCCGAAAAATCAAGCAATTCAACAGGCAACGGGTTTTTACCTGTTTTAGAACCGAACGTAATAGGACTGTAACCTGAAAAAGCGACAGAATTCGTTATCTGACCACTCGGCCATGTTCCGCTTGCTGTTCCGCCCATGTTATCCCATTGTGAGCCGTTCCAATGAACAAGAGCAAGATCACTTAAAGTATCTCCATCATAAGGAGCTTGCTTTTCAATTTCGCTTTTCGTTGCATCTTTCCAGTAGAGCGTTACAGTCGGTGTTTGAGTACCTGCCCCGGTTCTGTCAACTAACCAGAATTCTTTACCACTTACATGATCTATTCCGGTGCCCATGCTGCTTCCATCTGCCCATGTGTGTATTCCTAAGGAATCATTGATGTGTTTATAAGAGTAATGCACAGTGAAATCATTTGTATTACTCCAGGAAGCAATTTGCAAAGGAGCCCAAACAGGAATGCCTGACCGCACATCTCCTGTTTGAAAGGTAAAGGACGAGCCATTTCCTGTCTTTTTTAATTTTCCGTCTATAAAACAGCTTGCTGAGCCACCGGTTAAAGTTGCAGCAGAAGAAAGGGAAACGATATTCGCACCTGTATAAAGAATGCCATTTGTAATGTTAAGGTTGTTATTAATGATGATATTTTTCGCTAATTTAATACCATTAGGGTTTATAGACAGATTGTAAAAAATAAAAGCATCGGATGCAGTTGTTGTTCCTCCAATAATCTGAACAGAACTTGTCCCGAAAAACTGAACAAGTCCATTTCCAAAATCTATTGTTGATGAAGGTGAATTATTAAGCAAATTTCCTGCAATTTTTAAAACACCGGTAGAAGCAATGGATAGTGCACCAGTGGTTATGTTCGTATAATTACCGGTAACAAAATATGAATTAGCAGAAATTTTTATTGCATTGCCATCATTTACTATTTCCTGAGCATTTGAGCAGGGACTAGCAAACAGAGCTAATAAAAACATAAATAGTATTTTAGTATAGATAGTCATTATTGTGTCTTTTCTTTATTTGAAATATATGTTACTATATTTTAAATTAATTTTAACAACGCTTTGCAATTATTAATATTTAATAATCTTTTACATCAAACACTTAGTCTTTTACACAACGTAAGTTCATTGCGTAAGAAACTTTAGAAGGTTTGAATCTATTAATCTGTGCACTATTATAAGTGAGATTTCTAACCCAAACATTAGGAGCACTCTCTTCGGATGAAGACCAAAAAACTGCATCCGTATTTATGAACTGCGATGGCGTATAATTATAGTAACCACCTGGTCTTGCAGTAAATCCAGAGCTATTCGTAGCCCCTGTATTTGGTGTAGTCCATTGGGTTGTGCCTGTTGATTTAAGATTACCACCTTCATTTGTACCCAATAAACCAGTTGTAGTATTATCATAAGGAAATGCACCGGGATTGCTGCCAACATTTTTCTCTAACAATGTCCATTCATAGTGGGATGGCACGTGCCATCCCGCAGGACAAATACCCTGAACAGGAGGGGTACACGGTGTACAAGTTGCATCACCGTTACATGCTGATGCTCCATTCATCATCTCTGCCCATTCGTACAAACCACCATAGGTGGTGCAATTGGCTGAATTATCACCATAACAGAACTTTTGAAATCCGACAGCGCCTTGTCCTGTTGCACCTGTTACATACGTTCCATGATTAAGATTTTGTGCCATCCAGCATTGAGTTCCAATTTGTTTTATATTATATACCTGAGCGTCGCGAGCATCTGTCATAGTTGTAAAACCACCGCACCCTGAACTTGGCGTGCAACAATTTGTAGTATTTAGGGTAATTGTATTAGAATTAATACTTGTCCCGCATGTATTATTCGCTCTGATTCTATAGTAATAAGCAACTCCCCCACAAGTCAGCCCTGTTACATTGTAAGTGGTAACATTGCCCACGGGCAAATTCTGATAACCACTTACAAATGAAGAAAAACTGCTGTTTGTTGAAACATCAAGATAATAGGCAGTAGCGCCAGCAGAAGCACTCCAGTTGGCAGAAAAACCTGTTGAAACAATATTGGAAGCGGCCAATGCTGAAAACGAACCCGGTAACTGACAGGCGGGACACCATACACTAATCCACTGTGTAAGGGATGTATTGAAGGCTTCAAAACATTGAGTTGTTAAATTGAAAATCATTAAAGCTTCAGCAGGGGAAGCAATATTGTCCCTTTCTGTAGTAGTCATGCGGGGCAATAAAAATCCCTGACCTGTTGCAGAAATATCGAGTATGGCAGAATTATCTGCAGCAGCCCCTGTGTTGTTTATAGCTGTTCCCTGGGAAAAAACCAGATGGCTGCTTTGTATTATTATAAAACAAAGCCAAACCAAATATTTAATTTTATTTCTTTTTTTATAAGGCATTTCTGATAGATTTTTTTAATTTAATTGTAAAAATAACCTGAATAAAGCTTATTCTCAACCTGTATTTTATATATAGCCTGAATGAATTGATAAATGACCTGTTTAAATAAATATATAGCCGAATTGTTTTCCATTGTTGAGCATCACAATCCTTTATAAGTAAAAAAGTTCCTGTCTTTATCAGTACAGGAACTTTTTAACCAATGAAAACCGAGTCGGTTATTCGTTAACGATTAAGCTTATTTGTTTAGTAAATATTTGCCTGTTGTTCGTGATTCTGACAATATATTGTCCCTGTGAAAATTTTCTTAAATCAATGACATTTATATTTTCAGCATCTTTCAAATAATATATCCTTTCCCCGATGATTGAAAAGATTTCGATAGTTGACTGCCCAACTGTGGAAATATAAAATACACCATTAGATGGATTCGGAAAAATATCAATTTGGTCTGTAAACTGAATATCAACGTTGGTATTGCTGGCTTTTACCTGTATTTCAGGTGATACGTAAGTACAATAAGAATTATCTGTAATTGTAACTCTATACAAACCTTCTACAAGATTGCCGGGACTACTAACAGTTGCCTCGTTTGACCATAAGTACGAATACGGGTACACTCCACCAGTAGCATAAAGAGCAATGGCTCCGTCTGCAGAATCGGGAGAAGAGCAATCTGTAACAACATAGGTAGCCTGTAGCGGAAGTGGCTCTGTTATAGTCTGACTCAACCATACTGTCTGTCCCATTGCATCTATAATTGTTACAGTATATGGACCAGCGCATAAATTTAATATTTCAGGTGTTGCTTCACCGGTGTTCCACAAAAAAGTATAGGGGGGCTGTCCTCCTGATGGCCAAGCAATAGCAGAGCCATCACACAATTCACTACATGTACAGTTTGAACTTTGAATAAAACCTTCAAGTGGTGGAGGTCCGTCAAAATAAATATTAAATCCCAGAGTAGCCGTATCGCAAAGCCATATTGTGTCATTCCCTACAATTACAGAGTCGCACAGAACAGTAGAATCACAGCCAACAAGGTAACGGGCAGTGAGCTTAATAAAAATAGTCTCTCCTGCGGGGATGAAGAATGCCCCACTAATTTGTCCTGTGGTCGTGGAAGTATCAATTGCTTCAAACAAACAGTTAGAATTGCTTTCAGGGCAATTATCCGTAACAAAAATGCCATAATAGGGATGCGAAAAACTAATATCAAGATTGTAAAAACCGTTACTATTACTCGTAAATGAAAACACATAATCCTGGTTTAAGTATCCAGAGCAACTGTCAATCTGATCTGTAAATAAACTATCTAAAAGGCAGGATCCGTCAATATGAGAGCCAGCATTTGCCATTGATACATTTGTTGCTGCAAACGGGTATCCCGGTATGACGTGAGGGGTACTGCAACTGCTCCCGGTCTGTGCACTGACGTTAAAAAAGCTTATTAAAAAAAGAAACCCAATTAAGCCTGATATGTATTTTCTTTTTCCTCGAAAAGTTACTTTTCTAAAACTGTAGTTTTTTTTCATAGCTTCAAGTTTTTTTATTATATTTTTTTATTTAAATAGTTACAAATGTAGCTTGTAAAAAAGTTTTCTCTTACCTCTATTTTATATATAGCATGAATGAATGGACAAATGACCTGTTTAAATAAATATATAAATAAACTCTTGTTAAAATTTTACGTATATTCGTATATTCATTATTGCTACACGAATTGGCCCATTTAGTATGTTCTATTTCAAAAGAGTTTATTTTTTCTCCCTGTTATTTTTTGTAAGCTCATTTTTGTTTGCTCAGAAATTAGTTTTTAAGCATTTTGGAATAGACCAAGGATTACCTTCTTCAATTGTCTATAATACTTTTCAGGATTCAAAGGGCTATTTGTGGTTTTCTACAGAAATGGGTGTGGCACGATATGATGGGTTTAATTTCAAAATATACAATTCGGAAGATGGACTTGTAGATGATATCGTGTTTCAGGTTTATGAAGATTATGCAGGAAGAATTTGGTTTCGTAATATGGCAAAGCAGCTATGTTATTTAGAAAATGAAAAAATCATTGAATATCCCGGCAATGATTTGTTGCAAATAAAAAATCAGGAGTATAGTGTAATCTCTTCTGTTCATAATACGAAGGATACGCTCTTTGTCGGCTTTACATCAGGAACAGCGATTTGTATTGCCGGCAAAAAAGTTACATCGTTGCAGATGTCGTTTTTTTATCCAAATAAAAATGAATTATTTTGGTTTAAATGTATTGGGAATAAATTCATAGCCTATTTGCCTACAGGGTCTTCTATTCTTTTATATGATACTATTTTAGCGAAACGAAGTATCAGACCCGTTTGTATTGAATTGAAAAATGGCAATTATTTACTGGGAAACGATAAAAGACTTATTCTATTTAATAATTCAATTGTCCTAAACAAAATATCATACAAGAGCAGAATATATAGTGTTTTGGAGGATAGTAACGGAAATATTTGGATTGGAACGTATGCGAATGGAGTTTATTTTTACCAAAATGGAAATTTGCAAAATCCAAACCCGGTACACTATTTTGCAGGAATGACAGTTTCCGTTTATGAAGATAGAGAGCAAAATATCTGGCTTGCTACTAAGGAAAACGGTGTTTATTTATTGTCCTCAATTGAATATATGTCTTATACGAAAGAGGAACAACTTGGAAACAACTTAATAACTTGCCTGGAGGCTGTGGGCGATACACTTTTGATTGGTTTTAATAATGGACAAACAAAATTTTTATATAATCAGAAAATTTATAATATCAATTTACTTGGTTTAAACTCAAAAACCATTCTTTTAATAAAAAACACTTTTAAAAATACTTTTATTATTGCACATTCAACAGATAATTTTTGGGATGATATATTAGTTGTTGAAAAAAATAAAATTGTAAGTTTATTCAAACTTAAAGACCGAATAAAATCTTTCTATTTTGATAAAAAAAATGAAAAAATATTAATTGGAACAAGGCTCAGGTTATTTGAATACAGTAAGAACCTAAAAGCAGATACACTTTTAAAAAGCATAAGAATTAATGCTGTTTATTCAGATTCCGGAAAAATATGGATTGGTAATTTTGACGGTTTATGGCTTTTAATGAATGGCAAACTTTCGTATTATGGTAATCATTTTTGGGCTTTGAGAAAAAATATTATAGGAATTAATAAAAGCAAAGAGGGGCTTTTATGGGTAATAACAAATGGACATGGCTTGGTTGCATTTAAAAACAACAGGTTTTATTCAATTACAACCGCAAATGGACTTTTAAGTAATAATTGTACCAGCTTACTTATTGATGAAAAAAATAAAATTGTTTGGATTGGGACAAATAAAGGTTTAAATAAAATAACATATCAAGAAAAAGATATATTAAAATATGAAATTGAAAGCTATACTACGAATAATGGTTTAGTCTCGAATCAGATAAGCGCTATATCAATAATAAAAGATACTGTTTATATAGCAACAGATAATGGAATAACTTTTTTTAATTATAAAAAAGTATCACCAATTTTTTCTGCCCCTCTGATTAATATTTCAGGGATTCAAATTAATGGCCAAAACAGAGATATTCCCCTACAACGGAATTTACATTACAAAGAGAATAGAGTTTCCATTAGCTTTTCGGGTATAAGTATAAGAAGTCAACGAAACCTTAAATACAAATATAAACTAATTGGAATGGATGCAAACTGGTACTTAACAAACAACCAGTATGTTGATTTTATGAATCTGAAGCCAGGGAGCTATTTTTTTCAAGTATATGCTCAGAGTTCAAATGGGGTTTGGAGCGATAAACCTGCGGTTTTGTCTTTTACTATTTCTCCTCCTTTCTGGCAAACCTGGTGGTTTATTGCTTTCTGTATTATTATTACTGTTTCGGGACTATGGTTGTTCATTTATTTAAAATTAGCAGCTATTAAAAAAAAGAATTTTATCAAACAGCAATTGGTAGAATTAGAGAACAAAGCACTTCGCTCACAAATGAATCCTCATTTTATTTTTAATATTTTAAGTTCTATTCAAAATTTTATATTAAAAAACGATACAGAAAAAGCTACTTTGTATCTGATAAAATTTTCTCAATTGGTTCGTTATATTTTAAACACGAGTAAGGAAACAAAAATATTATTATCTGATGAAATACAAATGCTGAACCTTTACCTTGAACTCGAAAAATTAAGACTTGGAAATAAAATGAATTACATTATAAATTTAAATAATTTAAAAAATGCAGAAAGCATAGAAATACCAATTTTTTTGATTCAGCCCTATGTCGAAAACTCTATTTGGCATGGTATTAATAATAAAGAAACAAGTACAGGGCATATAAATATTGATTTATCAATTGTTGAAAATAAATATTTGATATGTATTGTTGAAGATAATGGTATCGGAAGAAAAAAAGCAGGATTACAAAGAGAAAATAAATCGTACCTCCATAACAGCATTGGGATGAAAAATATTCAACAAAGGATTGCCCTTTTATATGACTCAAGTGTAAATGTAGAAGATTTAACTGATTCTGATGGCAACGCAACAGGAACAAAAGTAATATTGAAAATTAATATTAATGAATTATGATTAAAGCAGCGATTATTGAAGACGAACAAAATTGTTCAGAATATTTAAGTCTTTTATTATCTAAAAATTTTGAGGATATTGAAATTATAGGAATAGCAGATTCAATAGAAACAGGATTGGTTTTATTAGAACGAGAAACTCCTGATTTGGTTTTTCTGGATATTATGCTTTCAAATAACAATGCATTTGAACTTCTTCGAAATTTTAATGAAATCAAATTTGAAATTATTTTCACTACAGCGCATGATGAGTTTGCGCTAAAAGCTCTAAAGGTAAGCGCGCTCGACTATTTGCTAAAACCAATTGACCCTAAAGAATTAGCTGTAGCCGTTGAGAAGTATAAAAAAAAGCATAATAATCCATTTGATTTTTCTAGGCAACTATCTGTCTTATTTGACCGTTATGTAAATCAAAACGATAGACCAACCAAAATAGCATTGCCTACGATGCAAGGCTATGAAATAATTAATACGGAAGACCTTATATATTGCGAGGCAGACGGGGGATATACAAAATTTCATTTAAAAGAAAATCAGGTTAAATTAGTAAGTAAAAACATAAAAATATATGAAGATCTTTTATCCGTATCAAATTTTTTCCGAATACATCAGTCTTTTTTGATTAATATAAATCATATTGTGAAATACATCAAGGGGGATGCGTCACAAGTCATTATGAGCAATGGCGTATCACTTAATGTTTCAAAACTCAAAAAAGATGAAATTAAAAATATTATTAAAAATTTTGCAAGTTAGATTTTATAAATTCAAATGTAGGTTGAATTATACAGTTTGTTATGTGAAACCATTAATTTGTTCATTTAGGGTTGAAAAGTTTGTATTGCAAGGTTTGCCACACTACTTTTGTGTCTCCTACCTCAAAATTCCTTCCTTATTAAACGGGTTAAAAAAAAAGCCGCACTTGTGGCTTTTTTCTTTCGTATAAACCGGGAGCTATCCCGTCGTAATCACTCCCTGTTACATCTTCACGACTTTTAGAACTTGATGTGAATTTCCCATTTGAAAATATGCAAAATAAACTCCTTTGGGAAGGCTTCTTACATCAAGGCTTTGACCATAAGATGCCTTGCTCTCAATATTTATTTTTCTGCCTGACACATCACTCATGTATAAAAATAGAGCTTCAGGGAAATTCCATGTTAAATATTCATGAACCGGATTTGAAATTATTCTAAGAGTCTTTTCTACTGAATTTTTAGTATTGATTCCCGTAATAATTTCATTATACCTTGTCATGAATTCCTCATAATACTGGTTTGCAATATAAGCATCATGAATAATAAGTGTATTCTCGTCATAATCGGTTTCTGCGCTGTTGGTCCAGTTATGAGAACCTGCAATAACAAGTGGATCTGATGAAATATTATTTGGGTCAACAAGTCCATATTTATGATGAAAAGATCCTGCAATAGTATTATGAGACAACACATCAACACCAGCACTGATAAACCCAGGGTATTCAGACCCTAAATAATCAATATTTTCCATGATACCTTTTACAATTTTTCCGGAATTTTTTAAAGCAATAGTAGCATCACCAAGATCATTTTGATTAAACGTAAACATGGCAAAATAAAAATCTGCATTGCATGAATTTATTGCGCTTTCAATATGAGCAGTAGTGCCGTCGCTGGGCGAGAAATACAAATTAACAGATGTACCGTTAATATTAAAAGAATGTGGTGTGTTGTCTGATTTTGCATCACCAAATTTTGAATTATTCAAATCATACATTGCAGTGGAAGATCCCCACATTTCTTCAAACTCGGTTGTGTATGCCTGAACTAAAGCCTGATCCTGAATGATGATAAAGTTATTCGGATCTTCAAACATATTACCCGATGTGTAATTCATAGAGCCGCTTAACACATAACTATTCGTTGCGCTACCAACATCAATCAAGGTAAATTTATTGTGCATAATATCAACATAACTGGACCGCACAAGTTTATTTATTCCTGCATTCAGTCCTGACAGAGCGGTATTCAGCGATGCGCTTGAAGTGATATACCGAACACGAACCCCTCTCTGATAAGCAGCATTTATACATGATACAATTTTTGATGATGTGTTATCATAAATCGCCATATCAAGCGTTTGTTGTGCTTTATTAATGTAAGCGCAAATGGTGTCATCCATATTGGAAACATGAATTCCATCAGCTACAGCAGATATTGTATTATCAACAGGACGTGTAAAATAAACTTTAATTTTTGAATTTTGAGCAATGCTACTTGTAGCTGCACAAAACAATAATAATGTAATAAAAATTGTTCTCATAATTTAAAAATTAAAAAGCCAATATAGAAAATTTTTCTATACCGGCTTAATTTTTTTTTCTAAATCTTACTTCTTAACCTGCCAGACCTGCTTGCATCAGGCAAGCTGCGTCAAGCAGGCAGGTCCTTAATCCATTTCTTTTCATCTCCCATAAGCGCAAACCTGTGAGGATACCTTTCGCACAATCTTTCCCTCAATACCTCACAGGATTGCTACTCCTACTCCTAAATCCTTTTATTTCGTGTCGCAAACCTGTGAGGATAGCCAACCCACAAGCCAACCCGCAATACCTCACAGGATTGCTACTACTACTCCTACTCCCAAAAATATAAACAACTAATAATTCTGCTCTCTAACCTGCATATAAGCTTTTGAATGCAAACATGCCGGGCAGTTTTCGAGTGCTTTTTGTGATTCATAAACATAGCCGCAATTGATACATTTCCACCATACTTTTCCGTCTTTAATAAATACTTTATCTTCTGAAATATTCTGCAATAGTTTCAGATAACGGCGTTCGTGTTCTGCTTCAACTTTTGCAATCATTTTGTAAGCTGTTGCTATCTCTGTAAAACCTTCTTCTTTTGCAACTTCGGCAAAGTGCGGATACAAATCAGTCCACTCTTCATTTTCACCCTCTGCTGCTGCTTTGAGGTTTTCCATAGTTGTTCCGATAACACCGGCTGGATACATTGCTGTAATTTCAACCATGCCACCTTCTAAAAATTTAAAGAAACGTTTTGCATGTTCTTGCTCCTGATGAGCTGTCTCCATAAAAATAGCTGCTATTTGCTCGTAGCCTTCTTTCTTTGCTACTTTAGCAAAAAATTCATAACGGTTTCTTGCCTGACTTTCTCCGGCAAATGATTTCAATAAATTCTGTTCTGTTTTTGTTCCTTTTAACGATTTTTTCATAGTATTTAATTTTAATTTATATTTATCATAAGCAATTTTATTATTTTCAAAATTATATATAAAAATCAAAACCGCAAACCAAAAAACACTGCAATTTATCATATAAAAAAATGCTGGAAAATATTTTAATCAGTTTTAATATCCAACAATTTCGTACCCGAATTTTTTAATAATTTATACGACCATCTGATAATTACAATTGCAGCAGCCATCGAACATAAAGCATCAACCCATACTAAATTCCATATCATTGCAACGGTTAAGCCAATTATTGCAGATAAACTTGTCAAAGCATCTGCTAAAACATGCAAATATGCGGCTTTTATGTTTTGATCAGTATCTTCATGCTTATGATGAAGAATGAAAGCACTGATAATATTAACAATCAAACCAATTAAAGATACGGCGATAGCTTCTTTATATGATATTTCAACAGGATTAAAAAAACGAACTACAGCTTCCTTTATAATGTAAAATGTAAAAAATAACAAAATAAAACCACTTGTATAACCGGCGAGCGGAAGTATTTTTTCAGGCTTACCTTTAAAATTTTTATTTGCTGAAACTTTTCTAAAAAACACATACGCGAGCCAACTGAGACCAATAGCCAAAACATGTGAGCCCATGTGTATCCCATCACTTAAAAGAGCCAATGAATTCGTAGAAATACCATAAAATATTTCAACAAACATGGTCAGGGCAGTCAACAAAACTACCCAAAGGGTCTTTGTTTCATGTTTATGTATATGTTCCATTGTCATTTTAATAACTAATCTTCACTCCCATAAAAAAACTTCTCGGTAAAGACGGTCCGTAAATATAACCTGCATCTCTGAATTGTCCCTTATCAAAATCATTCTGATAACTATTGAGCATGTTTTGAATTCCGCAATTTACATTAATTTTCATTTGTCCATTCACTAAAAACTCATATTGAAACTTCATACCGATATCATAAAAATCGGGAGTTTTTCTTTCTGTATCTTCTTGTATATATCCTGAAAAATGCTGAACAAGCATACTGCCTGTATATGTTCCTGACAAAGATACTAAAAACCGCTTAACAGGCTCATACGTTGCAGTGAGATATCCATAGCGGTCGGGTGAACGAAACATAGTGCGATGCGCTTGTATTATCATATCATACTTAAATCGAACAAAGGGTAGAAAATATTTAAAATCATCAAATAATTACATACTTGAAAAGAGTAACATTTTAATGAGTAGTAATGATTTAAGAAGCAACATTAACCTACATTGCAGCTTTGGGTTAAATTTGAAAAATAAAAAAATAAACCGATTTTACTTCAGTTTTATCAATTCGGTTTCAACCTGCTTATTTTTCCAGCCGAAATTACGAAACCAGTAGGAAATCATAAACCCACAGTAACTACCAGTGCTTTTAAATTCATGATAATAGCGGGTTCCGTCAATGGTATAATGCGCTGTGGAACGCATTGGATTTCCTGTATGCAGATGAGCGACAAAACTAAAACTTAGCATGCCGCCTTTCTTAAATGCTTTTTCAATACCTGCTGTAAAACGAGGGTCAATACTAGTTTGGCTCGAAAAAAGCGCAGATCCGCCGAGGTAAGAAGTATCTGCAACCGAAAATGCATCTCCTTTTCCGTTGTTTGTAATATTCACAGAATCGGACTGAAAATTCAGCACAACTCCACACCCAATAAAATACCGAATATTCCTGCAATTAAGAGGTGTTTTGTATGCAGCCATAAAAGGTATCTGAACAACTGGCAGTTGATAACGGAGAGTTGTATTTTTGCGTTGACCGATTTTTCCAATAAGGGAATAATTCTCAAGAATAGTAAATTGAAAACCTGTTTCTGTAAAACCAAGACCTGACTGGAACATAAACTTATCATTCAGATCATATCTACCTGAAATATCAATCTGACCTGCACCAAAATTATTGCAATCGAAACGAGCATTGGCTTCCGGCATTCCACCAGTTAGTTGGATATGCGATCCGTGTCCTCCAACCTGAATACCCATTCTCCATTCATTGTTTTGAGAAAAAGCAGAGAATGCAATAACAGATAAAATTAGTGTGTATATTTTTTTCATGGTTAAGTAATTTAGAACAAATATACAAAATTATTCTATTACCAATAATTAATTTTGAAAAAAAATCATATATAAAATAAGCTTAGGAAAAGATATGGAGCTATCGTTAATGAAATTCTATTTTAAATATTAAAAAACTCATCTTTGTTAAATTTTACTTGGTAAATTTGCATTCAATAAAAAAATATTATACCTGTATCAAAACAAGTATTTTTACGTGTCATATATTTACATTTAAAGTCTATTTTTGTAAATAAAAATTTTACGAATACTAAAAATTTAATTAAAAATCTATAAATTATGAAACTGAAAACAATAGGCTCTCTGATGGTAATTGTATTTTTAACAATTCAACTATTTACAGGATGTAAAAAAGACAAGGACAATTCCGATACAACGACAAAGGGTACTGTCAGTATGAAAATCGGTGATGCCCGTATTTCACGAACAAGTAAAGATATAAATGGAGCAGTTGTTGACCCATCAAAATTAACAAAGTGCGAAATTAAATTGTCCTCCATTAAATTAAAAAAGAGCGATGGTACCTATGAAGACATTTTATCAGCACCTGCTACTGTTGACCTGAGAAATTTTCAGGGAACAGTTACAAGTTTATTATCTGTAAACATTCCAATTGGCAGTTATACCGCAGTTAAAGTTGCAGTATCCGGTGCAAGCACAACCTACGATGGAAATAATTACACTGCATCAACAACAACTACTGCATCAGTTACACTTTCAAATATTTCAATGACCGTTACACAGGGTGTTCCTAATGCATTCAGCAGTGGTGAAATTTTATTTGAATTGCCATTAGCATTTACACTTTATAGCGCCAGTGATATTGAAAATATTCGGCTGCAATTTGATGCCATTGCTTCAACATATTTAGTACCTTATACATATCAGACATACACGTGGAACTTTGCAGGGATTAATTCAATTCCCAATGTTGGGGTTATTCTTGAAGAAGGTATCCAGCAAATTAAACACTCCCCTCCACTTGGAATTTCTATCACATCGGGTGCTTCTGTAAATTATTATGGACTTCATACATTTTACGATTTCAAACAAAAAGGCGGCACTATTAATTCGCATACATCTCAACACGTTTTTAGGGGCGAAAATGGCAACCTGTTAGTTGATGCCGAAACGATGGCAGTAAATTCAAACCCACTAACCCCAAACACAATTTCTGCAACAGGTGAAACAGATGTGCGTGCTGATGAAACTTTTAATTATTCTCAAATAGTAGCCTATCTGAATGGTCAGGGTTATTCCATAACATCCGGAAAAACTTATTATTTCAGCCTCAGAAAAACATGGAATATTACTACGGATGGAACGACTTACAACATGACCCGTATTTGTGAACCTATTCCTGTTACAATTCCATAAACCAAATGTATTTTAATATCATAATATCCTAAATTTTATCATTATGAATCGAATTTTAGTTGCACTTATATTCGTTATTTTTGCAATCCCTGTTTTTTCACAAGACAATTCAGTAGAATTTGGATTGTTCGGATTGATCAACCGTAACCTGAATTTTAATTATGAACGAAAATTAACTGATTATGCTTCTGCCAACATGGGCTTTGGATATCTACTGCCCGGAGCGCCTCCACATGTAAATACGGTACTTGATATTTTAACCGATGCAGATACTGAAGGGTATGTTGAGGATGCTTTGCGGAATATGAAATTTAGTGCAGTTAGTTTTACACCCGAACTGCGTTATTATTTTGAAAAAAGTGGCTGCAAAGGACTATATTTTGGAGGATATGCAAAATATGCAAACTACTGTTACACTTCACAATATACTTCGGATGTTAATTACTCAAACAGTTCCGGTCAATCGCAAACAAAAAAAGATGTTGTGTTTACCTTATCCGGTAAATTTCATACACTAGGGGCAGGTTTGTCTTTAGGATATAAGTGGATAATTGAAGAAAAATTTGTTGTAGACTGGTGTATTGCCGCACCGGGATTAATCTATGGTTTTTCTAAAGCAAATGTTGTAGCTCCTGAATTTCCTCCGGAAGAATCCATCACAGATTTTGTAAAAAATGAGCTTGATGTTATTCCCGATTTCCTTGGGAAAATTAATGTATCGGAAGTTAGCAAAATTGAAGCACAGGGTGTGTGGAAAAAAATATATCCTACTTGTCGCTTTAATTTATCTATAGGGTATTTATTTTAACAATTATTGCATTGTTGAGGATTTATCGAAGAAAAAATCATTCGAAAGTAGCTTGTATATATTTTGTGAAACATTAATCATTGCTAATTATTTTTCATTACATGAATTAAAAAAATACCCGAAACAACATCGAAATATTTCGTAAGGAGCTTCCCTTCACCGGAATTCGCACACTGCCATCATTAGAGTATCGGTATGAATAAACATGTTCAAAGCCTAATAGATTGCCGAAATTCAGCATAATGGTTGTTAATCCCTTTGCAAATAATTTTGGTTCAATAATAAAATTCAGACTCAAATCATGGACATCGGGTGTATGGTCGTTCAGAAAATCGGGGTTATTCGGATTGTAATACGGTCTTCCTGAAGTATAATTGTAAGTGATTCCCGGATAGGTTTTAAACCTTTTTAAATGATATCTGAAAACAAGATAAACATTATTGCTTGCAGCAAATGAAGGCATAACAGGATAAGGATAATCCAAAAAATTCCTTTCCGTTTTCAGATAAGAATACGATACCCAGTATTCAACATTTCTGAATGTTTTTTTATCTCTGACAAACACATCCAGACCTCCGGCATAGCCACTCCCGTTATTTGAAAAAACATTTGCTCCCGACTTTAATAAATCTGCATAATTTTTATAATACAATTCACAACGTACAATTAACGAATCAGAAATATGCTCGAAATTCAATATATAATGAGAAGATTTTTCATATCCCAAATCTTTCATGTTGTAATTTTTATAGAGCATATCATTCTCTTCGGGTAGCTGATAAAAATCCCCATAACTAAAAGCAAACTGACTGAATTTTCCTGTTTTGTAAGAAAGTGAAGCGCGCGGAGCAATGTTGTAATTATCTACAATATTACTGTTTTCAAACCGTAAACCCGCACGCAGAGCCAATTTCTGAGTCAGATAAATATCCGATTCAACATAAGGTGCATAATAAAATCCATTCCTGTCAAAATTAGTTCCGCTTAAATCAGAGATATATTGTGAGTTATTAAACTCTGCACCAAACCTAAGTTTCGACAAGTCTCCATAAAAATATGTCATAGTAGAACGACCCTGAAAAATATTGTTTGCCATCTTCATAGAAATCGTATCATTCATAATATTATCTTCATTAAAAGAAAATGAAAATGCTGAAAACATTGATAACTTATCAGATAAAACCTCTTTAATATTTATATTGGAAAACACATTTTTATTTTTCATTTCATATAAATATGTATCAGAAAAATTAGTAGCAGGATCAGGTTTATTCAAAGAGCTGTAGGACTGATTCAAATTAACATAAGCCTTCAGCATTCCTGTTTTGGATGTCTTATAATATAAAATAATATCAGAACCCATATTGTAGGGCGTTCCGTTCCAATCCTGATATTGCTTGTTGATACTATAATTTAAAGCCTGATTCGTATAATTTCCAGATATGCCCACAGCAGATTTTTCCAAACGGTGAAAGTGTGTGTACATAATATTGTTGTTATTTATTCTGAAAATGTTCCAGGTAGTATCAGGCATAGGTTTAATATCAAGAAGCAACACAGAAGATAATGCCTGCCCGTACTGCGCAGAGTAGCCGCCTGTAGAAAAATTAATATCATTAAAAAGAAATGGAAGATATCGGCTTTTTTGCGAAACATCCGGAACACTTGAAAAATAGGGATTCGGCGCAACAATACCATCAATCAGAGTTTTGGCTTCAAAATTTGCGCCTCCTCTAACAAACAAACCTTCTTCTACTCCTGTTTGCTGCGAGCCGGGCAAAACACTTAAAGCAGATGCAAGATCACCCATAGCACCAGTTGCCTGAACTATGTCGCGGGGTTTCACCGTAACTAATTTTTTAGAGCTCACTGCCTCAAAAGAACCGGCTGAAATATTTACCGTATTAAGTTCTGTATATTTTACACGTAATACAACATTGGCTATTTGCTCTCCGGCATCAGGACTGAATTTCTTTTCTACAGGCTCATGCCCCACCATAGAATACACAAGGACAAATGAATCCTGCTCATTAATAATTAAGGAATAATAACCATTCTGATCACTAGCTGTGCCAATTGTTTTTCCCTTAACCTTAATATTAACTCCGATAAGCGTCTCTTTTTTTTTTGTAGAAATAGTACCCTTTACTGTAGTTTGAGCAATGCTGTAGCAAGTGAAAGCAACAATAAAAAAAGTCAGTAAAATGTATTTAAAAAACATAATTTTTTTTAAGAAATAATGTTGCAAAAGTAAATAAAAAACAACATTCCAATGTTAAAGAGTTGTTAAACAAAAAATGGAGTTCTTTTGTAAACGTATAAAACTTAACTTTTTCACTTTTTCTGCAACATGCAACCTGCAACTTGCAACCTGATAAGTAACGAATTTAGCAATTTGAGTATGAGTTTAACGTTTCAACAATTCCAATCCTAAAAAACCTTCAACACACCAGGGCTTTCAGGTCTTCCCAAATCCTTACCATTTTTACCTATAAATTTATCTTCCGGATTATATTTTATGTTCATTTTTTTCAATAAAGAATCTACAGATACCTGATGTACCTGCAAGCCGGAATCCCAAGGGTCATAACCCAACACAAGCGCAGCAAGTTCTTCAAAAGTCAGAACCGGTATTCCATAGCCTGCGTCATCATACGTAATTCCATCCATTTCTGCAATTACATATTGCCAGCGATCCATAAAAAAAGTGCAACCCGGACAATTCGCAATAATCAAATCCGGCTTATAATCTTTCATGGATTCAAATTTCTTTTTTGTGTTCGCAACAGAATATCCGCGATTCGCTTTTATTAAATATTGCCTGAAACCAAATCCACAACAATGCCTACGCTCGGGATAATCCAAACGTTCCCCGCCCCATTCGTCTATCATACCTCCTAAAACATAAGGATATTCTGCGCCACCAATTCCCTTTGATGGAAAAATTTTCGCATAATGACAACCAATGTGCTCAACTATTTTCAAAGGTTCTCCTGTAGATGCATTCACAAGTTTATACGTTGCTTTTTGCGCGATTTCTTTTCTATATTTAAAAATAATATCGCTGGTATGAACAAGATTTTTGGGTGGAATAAATTCTTTTCCTGTAGCATTTTTCAGAGCTGTTTTTGTCTTCTCAAGGGTTTCTGGAAAATGCTTCCATGTTTCTAATATTTCTGTGTAAATACCAAAAGAAGTAACACAGGAACAAATAAAATTCTCATAACCTGCTTCATTCATAAGCGCAAACTGCCGCGCAACAACAGTCATGGTTGTTTCCATTGGAACGATTCCGGAATGATAAGCAATGCCCGTACATGTTGTTTGCAGAGGATCGTCGTATACGTCTTTATGAAGCTCGTCTTTTAAAATTTTCAATAATATTTCTTCAGCAGCAGGAAAAAAATTCTGGCGAATACAACTGCGCGCAAAATAATAATGATCATCAGCAATTTCTTTCTGATAGGAAAGCCAGAGATTTGATTTTTTAATATTTGTCATAAATAAATAAATTCAAAAATTATCTTTACAATTTTATAAATACACAATGCGCATTTTCGGAAAACCTCCAATTTCAGGGTTTATATTTATACCCGGCAAACTCTGCTTGTTTGTTAGTATTTTCTTTTTTACTGTTCGCATCTATTGGCCGCAACACTTATTATGGAAAAACCAAGTGGGTGATACTATCGCAATGTTTCTTTTTTTTATCGGTATAATAATCACACTCGGCTCTGTTCTTAACATTGGTAATTCTTTAAGCATGGGACTACCCGGAGCAAAGACAAAACTAATCACAATAGGACTCTACAAATACAGCAGAAACCCAATGTATCTTGGTCTTTTTGCAATTGTTACCGCATCATGCATCTTTACTCCCCATGTAATAAATTTTATTTGTGCTATATTTGTTATATATGTCCATCATACAATAATTCTTGCTGAAGAAAAATTTCTTAAAAATCGTTTTCAAAAAGATTGGGATAAATATAAGAAGGAAGTACACCGCTATTTTTCTTTTTGATTCCCGTCATAAATAAATTTAAAATATTCATTCTGCTTTCCTTCTCCAGATTTCAGATTCATCTCACTGGCTTTTTGTTTAGAAAATCTTTCAATTTTTTCAAACCTTTCTGTTGCGCCTGTTTCATCAAAAATCTTTTTCAAATCCTGCAATGAGGAATCAGAAATTATTCGCATCCCTCCTGCTCCTTTTTTATTGTAATTGGTTCCAAATTTTTCAGATAAAGATGCAATATTTTTCTTAAGCCAATTCCAGACAGGACCTTGTTCCGGAAACATTTCTGTGTTGATTTCATCCGTATGAACGCAATAACCATATTTGAGAATATCATCACCAATCATTCGCTTCAAAGCAAGCTGCTGGCGACCTTTTTCTGATTCTACAAAATAACCAAGCTCCGTTGAAAGTGCGCGTAATGCCTGAATAACATAACCTGGTGTGTTGTTCCGCGGACATCTAGTTTTACATGATAAACACTCTCCACAATACCATATAGAGTCAGCCTTTAATAATTCGATTAATTGTTCTTCATCGCGGCTCTGAACAATATTCATTATTGTCTTGGGATTATAATCATAAAAACCGGCAGCAGGACAGATTGCGGTGCAGGTTCCACAATTAATACAGGCATTCAAACCTTCTATAAAACGTATATCTTCAGAAAGCATCTCAAAAATATTTTTCATATTTCAAATTAAAATCAAATTTTAAAATTAAGAATAATTGATAAAAGAAAAATATTTGCAGCAGAATATTTAAACCATCATGACGAATGTCATCTAAGCTGAATTGTCCTTAATTTGATATTTTTTTTTCAATGAAGCCGAAAAAATTTTTAAACTCATTTGTTTCCCCTGAGCAACACGTGGCAGCATTTATTTCAGATTGCATAGTCGTAATTTGAACTTTAGGATTATAAAATTCACAGTTTTTAAAAAGACATTCTTTATTGAATTTATAAAATCGGCATCCGGAAATATTTGAGCATATTATATCCACATAAAAATTTTCTTTGATAAATTTAATTGCTTCGAGAATGGATTGATACGTTACCCTTTTACAACATCGGGGACCACCACTTTCAGCAATACGACTTAAGGCTAAAGAAGTCATTTTGTTTGTTAGACCCCATTCTTTTTTTGCTAATGGTGTTGCACCTGTAATAATACTGATAAAAACCCCGGCAGATAATGCTGCTCCACACGAGCCATGAGTGCCACACATTCCTCCTGGAATAATTTCACATCTTTGTTTTGCAATTTGCAGCGCTTTTTCAATTTTACCTGCCTTGTCAGCAGACCCGCCTGATGCGAAGCGGGCAGGCAGGTCTGTTTCGCCCCTTGCTTTGTAATATGCAGTAATGAGAACTGCCGCAGGTAAAAAATGATGTTCCGGTCCATGCAGATGAATACCCGGATGCTCCATCATTTTAATCGCCATTTCAAGCGGATCGGTAAGAGAGGTAATTTTACAGAAAGATTCTATCAGATCCATTCCGGAATCCTGATGACAATTGTCGCAAACATAGTGCCCATCCGTACAGGATACATTTGCTAAAAATTCATTCCCGCAAAAAAAACAGGTAAGTCTTTTATTAAATTCAAAATACACTAATTCATTTCCGCATACAACACAACCCCCATTGACATCCATATTATAAATTTTTTTGAATCAAATTTACAAGAAAATCTTTGGATTTCCCTCCTGTTATACGATTTATTTCTTTACCATTTTTAAACAGGATAAATGTGGGGATACTACGAACATTGTATTTAGCTGCCATTTCCTGATATTGTTCAATATTTATTTTTCCCACTGCGGCATTGGATGGGAGGTCGTTTGCCACACTATTTAAAACCGGAGCCATCATTTTGCATGGCATACACCAATCTGCCCAAAAATCTACTAAAACTACCCCCGATTTTATCTGACTCTGAAAATTCTGTGTGGTAAGAATTTTTATTTTTTCATGATCTGCTGCAACAGGCATATTTTTAATTTTCCTGTAATTAAAATACAAAAAAAGAATTAACACTCCTGTGATGCTTACTACTATTATGGTTGCTGTTGACATATTTATATAATTAAATTTATAAGTTTTTAGATTAAAGAGTAAATGTAAATTCTTAATTCTTAATTCTTAATTCCTAATTCTTAATTCCTAATTCTTAATTCCTAATTCTTAATTGTACTTTTATTTTCTTTGACAATATTATTCATCTCTTTAATGAGAAATTCAATGCCCGCTTCTCCAAATCCTTTTTCTTTAAAAGAATCCTCAAGCATATCCTCTACAGGCTCTCCGCATCGAATACAATGAATTCCTCTTTTAAGTAAATATTCGATAAAAAAAGGATATTGCTCAATCAATTCTTTTATCGTTATTTTTTTATCTATCTCTCTCATAAAAATTATATTTCTTCGTTTCTACTATGCTTTAATTGATCTCTTGTAAAAAATAACATTTTGTATTCTATACCAAGCTCGGTCATTATTTGCGTTTTTAGATAACCATTGAGGGCTCCATTGGATAGGCACGGTAAGACCTCAAAGGTTTCTCCGATTGAGAAAATATGACCGATAAAAGTATATTTCAATTTATGCAAAAGCTAAGTTTTCTTTTTTTGATTTTATTGTATGAAGATATGAAGATGCGGATAATGCCGCAATTGTTCCCTCTGCTACTGCAGTTGTAACCTGTCTGATTTTTTTAGAGATAGCATCACCGGCGGCATAGACCCCCTCAATATTTGTCGCCATATCTACATTAACAATGATTTCGCCCCACTGATTTAAAGCAATTTTATCTTTGAAATATTCAGTATTTGCGACATACCCTATGAATACAAATACACCGTCTGTTGTAAATTGTGTAATTGTATTATTTTTCAGATTTTTTATTTCAACATAATCCAACTTTTCATTTCCAAAAAAACCTGTGATTGTTGATTCCATTATAAAATTTATTTTGGGATGATTCCTCGCTTCTTCAACAGCATAATCAAAAGCCTGAAAATGGTCAAATTGATGCACTATTGTTACTTTACTGGCATATTTCGTTAATGAAACAGCTTCTTCAAGTGCCGAATTTCCACCTCCTACTACAACAATTTCTTTTCCAGTGAAAAAATCACCATCACAAGTTGCGCAATAAGAAATACCATGACCTTTGAATTTGTTTTCACTGGGGACATTCAATGTTCGCGACCTTCCTCTCGGCGCAAGAATAACAACATCGGAAGTAAACTCGGTTCCATCCTGAAGTTTTACTTTTTTTACGCCAGCATCTAATGAAATATTCTCAAGACTAACATTGGATTTTATTTTACATCCAAATGCAGCGGCCTGTCTTTTCATAACACTTGCAAGTTGATAACCACTCATGTTTTCAACGCCCGGATAATTTGCAATTTCATGCGTTAAAACCATTTGACCACCGGGAGTTCCGGTATCTAATATTAATGTTTTAATTCTCGAACGGGACAGGTAAATACCTGCTGTTAAACCTGCGGGCCCTGCCCCTAAAACTATTGCCTGATAATGATTTTCCTGTTTCATAATTTATGCATTTACGTGTACAGCAAAATGTTCATCAAGGATAGATTTTACCTGCACCATACTCTGTATACTTGATGTTGCTTTTACTACTTTTCCTTTTTTATAATAAATAGTAAAAGGTATTCCCATAAAACCACGAACTTCAAGAAGATCGCGAATTACAGATGATTGCGGATTGTCAAACTCCATGTCGTAAAATTTAACATGTTTGTACTCTTCTTCCAGTTCTTCTGCTATTCCATATACAGGAATACACATGGACCCCATACGTCCGCAGATAACCATAACATTTTCATTTTCGCTGATAATTTTTGAGTGTTCATCTGCACTTTCGATGTGTTTTAAATTTGTGTATAACATAATTATAAGAATTAAGAATTATTTTATTTTTTCGGCTATGCCATGCTCCATGGAGCGTGGTTACATCGCCTTAACAATAATTTCATGTGTTACTTCCATTATTTTTTTGTACATGAATGAGACTCCGCAATATTTATCTTGCGAGAGATTTACTGCATGTTGCAACTTTTCAAGAGGTAAATCATTTCCGGTAAACTCATAAATTATATGAATTTTCTCATAATGTTTGGGATGTTCTTCAGTAAGATTTGCTTCAATTTTTACTTCAAATTTTGCAGGTGTTATTTTCATTTTCTTTAGAATAGATATTACATCCATGGCGGTACATCCTGCAAGTGCCGTAAGCATTAATTCCTTAGGTCAGGGACCGGAATTTTCGCCGCCTACTTCAGGTACGGCATCTATAATAACATGATGTCCGTTCACGACTGAATCAAACTTCATGTTATCTATCCACTGTGTGTTTACGCTGTGTTTCATTTTCTATAATTATTTTACATTTTTAATTTCAGATACAATATTTTCTTTCGTCTGCAATCCAACTATGCGCTTTACTTCTTTGCCATTTTTAAAAAGGATCATGGTTGGAATTCCCTGAATGGAATATTGCTGCGCATATTTCTGATGTTCATCTACATTTAATTTGCACACTTTTACAAAAGATTTCATTTCTGTCGCAATATCCTCAAGAATGGGAGCAATTCTTTTGCAGGGAGCACACCATGGAGCCCAGAAATCAACAAGTACGACTCCTTTACTTATCTCATTTTTAAAATTAAAATCTGAAAGATGGACAATCGTACTTGTTGTTTTATTTGTATTATTCTTATTCTCCCCACCTTTTTCTTTTGAAGGACTAAATGCAAATATTACTGAAATAAACAAAGCAGTAAAAATTCCTCTTGCAATAAATTTTCCGGTTTTCATCATTTTATTTTTCATAGCTTTTTATATTTAAAATTACGATACAAAAATACAGCAGTAAAAATTAAAATCTGTAAAAACACCCTTCTACGAAAACCGTCTTTCAATTGAAATAGAACAAGTTTTTTCTTGAGGTATTTCCAGACATTTATTTTTAAACCTTTTTCAATTTTACCTGTCTTATACACAAAACAACATATCGATATGTTTAAATAGTTAAATATTTTATTAATTAAATTTAAAAAAGGAGTAATTATGAAAACCTTAGTTTTAGCAGCAGCAGGAATGTTCTTCAGCCTAACGGCAGCGCAGGCGCAAACCGTTAAAGAAGAAAAAGTAAAAAAAGAAACAACCGGAACATACACCCCCGGCGTTTTTATTGATAACAACAAAGATGGTGTGTGTGATAATTTCGATGCAAGCATTGGAAAAGGAAAAAATGCAGGAAAAAACTTTGTTGATGAAAACAAAGACGGGGTGTGCGATAACCATGGAAAGTACGGAAATGGGAAAGGATATGGAAAGGGTCATTCCCATGGAAACGGGCATGGTTATAAGCAGGGGAATAACCATGGAACAGGACACGGCTACGGATTTGGATATGGCTACAGACACGGCCAAAGCGAAGAATAAACGATTCTATAAAACACGAGAGGCTTTTCTGGATGAAAAGCCTCTCGTGTTTTTAATTTAAATTGAATTAACCCTTATTCAAAAATATTATATTTAATTACATACTTAACAACTTCAATAAAATTTTTCAGTTCAAGTTTTCCCAACATATTTGTTTTATGTGTTTCTACGGTTCGTATATTTACAAAAAGCTTATCAGCTATTTCTTTATTGGAATAACCTTCAATAATTAATTTTAATATTTCCTTTTCGCGCATACCCAGAGAATGGAATTTTGCCTCTAAGTCTTTCTCTGCAACAAATTGTTCAACAATTGTTTCTGAAATAATTTTATTAAAATAATTTTCTCCTTTTGATACCAGAGTAATAGCATTAATTAATTCATCTTTATCAGTATGTTGCTTTGTCAGATAGCCTTTTGCACCAAGTTTGTATGCTTTATAAATATATTCAGGATTATTATGCATAGATAGAATAATTATTTTTATTCCAGGAAATTTATTTTTAAGAATTGGTATAAATTCCATACCGTTTAATTTTGGTAATGAAATATCCAACAATACTATTTCAGGTTCACATTCAAAAATTTTCAACAAGGCTTCATCTGCATCATTTGCAACAGCCTTAATTTTAATTTGGGGAACATTGGCTAATAAAGAATTAATCCCATCCCTGAAAATTTTATGATCATCTACAATTATAATATCAATTGCTTTCATCTTCAGATTGGTATTTTCATTGTAATAGTTGTACCTTTTCCTGTTTGACTTTTTATTTCAATATTTGCATGCAAAGCAGTAGCTCTTTCATAAATATTAGAAAGCCCCTTTCCAATTTTATTTTTATTTTCAACATCAAAGCCAATACCATCATCCTGTATTATTAATGTTACAAAATCAGGATTCTTTAGTATTTGTATGTTAGCCTCATGCGCCACAGAATGATTGACAATATTGTTTAAAGCCTCCTGAACAATTCTGTATACAGAAAGTTTTTCATCAATGCTTAACTCTTCGTTGTATTTATAACTAGTAAAATTAATGTTAATGATTGTATGCTGTGAAATCCCTTTAATTAAATTTCTCAGGCTTGGCTCCAGTCCAATATCATATAGCATGGAAGGTACCAGATCGTGAGAAATAACATGAATTTCATCAATAATATTTTCCATCTCTTTGCTGATAGATTCCATTAAAATCTTTTGTTCAGATTCAATACTTTTACTATAAGCATCTATTTTTAATTTTGTAGCGAGAACTAATTGACCTAATCCGTCATGAATTTCTTTTGAGATCCGGTGACGTTCTTTTTCCTGTCCCTCCATAATTGCCCCAAGTCTTTTATCTCTCTCAATTTGTATTTGCTTTGAAGTATCTGCAACTTGCATCAAGTAATTTTTTTCGTATTCTAATTTAATTTTTTTCTTTTGAGAAGTGTACAACTTAAATCCTAATAAGAGTATAAACAAAATCAATAAAAAAGCATGAAACAAAATAGTTAAGGTATTCATCTTAATTGGGCTGGTCATTTCCTCTTCAGGTACACGCAAAACAATTATCCAAGGCTGAGCACCAACGTATATTTTTTTATAAAAAAATTCACTTGCCTGATTTGTTGAAAAGTCAATCAATGAGAAATGTCCCTTCTCTCCTGTTTTAATCTTATTTAAAAGTTCAAGAATATTACTCCTTACATTGTTATCTAAAGTATCATTGAGAGAATCAAGTTTAATATTATTCCACTTTTTATCGCTATGAAACAATATGATGTTGGATGAATCCAAAATAAACAAATCTCCTCTTTCTCCAATTTCTACTGGTTCGAATAATAACTTTGAAAATGTTGAAATCTTGACAATCCACCTAACAGTGCCATAATATACGCTTTTATAAAAAACATTACATGAAACAGATATACATTTATGCCCTTGTTTATTTATAAAAATATTACTGATTTCAGGTACTTTTGAATAAATTGTATCATTTTTATCATAAAGTACGCACTTGTTTTGGCAACAACTACTTTTATTTAAATTATTTCCCTCATACTTTGGAAATCGTTCTAGTATGTTACCTGATTTATTCATTAACAAAATTGCATCAACTTCATTTTTATGTATCTGGTATAAATTATTTAAAGGACAGGTAGAAGTATCGCAATCATCAGTATCGTTTTCATAAGCCCATTCCTGAACATGCTTATTTGCTGTCAGTGTTCTGACACTATTCTCAAGGTTCCCGAAAAATGAATGAATATCGTGCTCAAGAAAATCTACAGCAAGAAATAATTGCTTTTCAATTTGGGTAAATAATATTTTTCTCTGGTTATAAAAGCTAACCCAGGAAAAATATACACCACTGATTACAATCACCATAATTACAAACAGGTAAATAATTCTATACAATTTACTGTTAAACCACGATTTAGAATCCACTTGAGTTAAAGTATTAAACAAAATTTAGTCAAATTTAATGAATTTATCTAAATCTTATTATTAAAAGAAATCTTCGTGAACACGATTCTGAAATTTAGTGTTTCACTAAATTAATGTATTAATGAGCAAATTTAAGACTTTTCCATGCAACTAAAATTTAGTTTTCAACGACTTTTGCATGCCTAAGTCTTTTACTAAAAAGATTTCCCAATGTATCAAGAAAATTTATATTGAAATAAAAAATGATAATTATTATTTAATATTTAATTTGATGAAAACGATGAAACAAGTATTTTTAAACGGAACGCTATTAATAATTGTAGGGTTTTTATTATTTACTGGTAGCTGTAAAAAAGATGATGACACAACATCCGATACAACACCAGCCCCAAGTACGGTAACAGACATTGATGGGAATGTTTACCATTTTGTTACTATCGGAACACAGGTGTGGATGGTTGAAAATCTTAAAGTGAAAAAGTACAGAAACGGAGATCAGATTTCAAATCCAACTGATGACACACAATGGGCAGGTTCAACGACGGGCGCATATAGCAACTACGATAACAGTACCACCAACGCTGATACTTATGGTCGCTTGTACAACTGGCAGGCAGTTAATGACAGCAGGAAGATATGTCCCACAGGTTGGCACATTCCAACTGATGCAGAATGGGCAACATTGACCAGTTATTTAGGAGGTGAAAGTGCCGCAGGAGGAAAGATGAAAGAAACAGGAACGGCTCATTGGCTCAGTCCAAACACAGGAGCAACAAATGAAAAGGGATTTACAGCACTTCCAGCGGGAATGCGTAACAGTAGCGGTAGTTTTAGCAATATGTTTAATCATGGCTATTGGTGGTCTTCTACAGAGTCTGATGCCACTAATGCATGGAGCCTGAATGTTAACTACAATCACGCAAATGATTACAGAAACTATGAGGGGAAAAATACAGGTTTCTCTGTACGATGTGTTAAAGATTAGAAACAAAAAAAACTAAAATTATTTTCTGATTTTATGAACTAAAAAACGAATGAAATGAAAGAAAAAATTTTTCAAAAAAAATGGATTTTTTATGGAGCCCTGATATTATTTATCGGGTTACCAAAAATCAATTATGCTCAGACTGTAAAACGACAGTGTATCTCTAGTATCGGCACCTCTGTCAAAACAGACAATATTTATTTCGGACAAACTATTGGGCAGGTTTATTCCACAACATCGTATATTGAAAACAAAGCGGCAGTTTTACATGGGTTTCAGCAACCTTCAGTATTCCACATTGAAAATATTGAAACAGGGGAAGGAAAAAATCTTCATCTGAATGTTTTCCCAAACCCAGCCACATACGTAATAAAAATTTTCAGTGAAGAATTAATTGAAAACTCTCAAATTAGCATAACAGACATAAATGGCAAATTAATTTTTCATGAACTGATTGCACAATTACAAACTTATGATATAAACTGCGATTCCTGGAATAATGGGATATACTTCATAACTGTTACAGATAAATACAATAACAAAAAATCGCTCAAATTAATAATCAACAAATAATAATAAAGATGAAAAAAATAAATAAAATATGGATTTTGCTATGCTTTTTGGGCCTAGCAACAACAATAAATGCGCAATCAAATCTGACAATTGATGCGTCTCAGCAATATTCATCCTTCAAATTCACTGACGCTTCCGGTACCAGTTTAAACACAGAATACACAGGGGTTTTTACCGGAGCATACAGTCTGGGATACCGCTATATTTCTGAAAAAGGAATTATGGCAAATGGAACTATTGGAATGCGAAAAGCAGGAGCCAATCTTGATTACGACGCAATGAATTACACATGGGATCTTCAATATTTTCAGTCAAAACTTGGAATCGGATATATGTATAAAAAGCTTCGATTTAGTCCATATATAACAGTAGCTGGCTATTTTGGATATATGCTGCGTGGATTTCAGATTGTGAATAATGAGGACTTTAATTTATTAAAAACAAAATCTCTAAACGAGATTGATTATGGAATTATTGCAACGCCGGGTGTGCAGTATAAAATTTCAGATGCAATTTCCACGTATGCTGAATTCAGTTATTTGATGGGTTTGCAAAATCTTGAAAAAGATGAAGGTCAGAAATCTCAAAACTTAGCATACGGAGTTACCCTTGGTCTTTGTTTTTCAATTAAAAAATAATTAATAATTATAAAAAAGTTTATTATGAAAAAATTATATATATTTTGGTTTGTAATCATAATTTGTTTTATAAATCAGTTTTCTTTTTCGCAAAATATAGGCGATTTAAAAGGTATATATTACCAGGCAGTTGCTATTGATGAAAACGGAAAAGAAATTGTAGGTATGGATATTGAAGGAAAGCCACTTTATGAAAAAACAATTGCAGTAAAATTCTCAATAACTAAAGGGTTAAACGGAACAACACAGTGGGAAGAAATTCATACAACAAATACAGATAAATACGGTTTGTTTTCACTAACAATAGGACTGGGTCAGCCAACCGGAAATGCAATGTACACAAGAATGCTTGATATTCCCTGGATTGATGCAGACCAGTTTTTAAAAGTTGAAATATCAACAAAAAATGATGGAAATTTCAAAATGGTAAGTAACCAGCAATTCATGTCAGTTCCATATTCATATTATACAGATGATATTGCTGATAATGCTATAACCTCAGCAAAAATTCTTGATTCGGCAATTATCAATCAAGACATACACACCAGCGCAATAGATTCACGAACAATATTAAATGAAACAATTCTTGCTGAGGATATCAACACAGGAGCAGTTACTACATCT
>Ga0154551_1140_pt2 | contig 88867 bp, 69 predicted proteins | sample RifGroF2_FD_105694 | JGI IMG/M metagenome (GOLD analysis project Ga0154551, IMG submission 105694) | Bacteroidetes bacterium GWF2_35_48
ACTGGTTTTTTTGCTACAGCTTTTTTAGCAACTGGTTTTTTAGCTACAGCTTTTTTAACAACAGCTTTCTTAACAACAGCTTTCTTAACAACAGCTTTCTTAACAGCTGGTTTTTTTGCTACAACTTTTTTTGCAGCGGGAGCTTTTTTTTGTTCCATAGACTTTGATTAAATTTAAGTTAAACAATAATAATATAATTGTGAAATTGAGAGACTACTTTTTTGTTTTCTTTTTAGCAACGTTTTTTTTAATCGCACCTGTTTTTGCTGCATTGTTTTTTGCTTTGATTGCTGATTGTGCAGCAGCCAGACGAGCAATAGGAACGCGGAATGGAGAGCAGCTCACATAGTTTAATCCGTTTTTAAAACAGAATTCAACAGATGCAGGATCGCCACCTTGTTCGCCACAGATGCCAACTTTCAAATCTTTACGTGTACTGCGTCCTTTTGTAACAGCCATTTCAATAAGTTGACCAACGCCTGTTTGATCAATTGTCTGGAATGGATCAGCAGCAAGAATTTTATGGTCGAGATAATCGTTCATAAATCCGCCAATATCATCGCGACTAAAACCAAAAGTCATTTGAGTAAGGTCGTTTGTTCCAAAAGAGAAGAACTGGGCTGTTTTTGCCATGGTATCAGCAGTAAGACAAGCACGGGGAATTTCAATCATAGTACCATAAAGGTAATCTATAGATTTTACTTTATATTTTGCGCATACTTCATCATAAACTTTATCTGCAATTTTTTTAGTGAAATCAAGTTCTGCTACTTCGCATGTAACAGGAACCATAATTTCGGGGCGTGGTTTTTTTCCTTCTTTAAGAAGTTCAACAGTTGCTTCAAAAATTGCGCGGAATTGCATTTCAGAAATTTCAGGGAATGTTACACCCAAACGAACGCCGCGATGTCCCATCATTGGATTTGATTCATGCAAAGCTTCTCCACGTTTTGCAATAGCGGCAACAGATATCTTTAAAGCCTTAGCTAATTCAGCTTGTTTTTCGGGATTTTGTGGAACAAATTCATGTAAAGGGGGATCTAATAAACGAAAAGTTACTGGCAATTTATCCATTGCAAGCAAGGTATTTTTAATATCTTTTTTAACGTAAACAGATAATTCATTTAAGGCTTTTACACGTTCTGCAACACCATCACTCAAAATCATTTTACGTAATAAGAATAATGGTTTTTCTGAACCAACACCATAAAACATGTGTTCCGTACGGAAAAGACCGATTCCTTCGGCGCCATAATCACGAGCAACTTTTGCATCAGCAGGTGTGTCAGCATTTGTACGGACTCCCATTGTGCGGAATTTATCAACGATAGTCATAAATGCTTTGAATCTTGGGTTTTCTGAAGCATCCATTAATTTTAATCCTGTCTGATAAACATGACCTTTGGTTCCATTCAAGGTTACAATATCGCCTTCTTTTAAAACAATATTTGTTCCTTCAATCTTTGCAATTTTTGATGCAGCTTCAACATGTAATTTACCAGCACCAACGATACAGCATTTACCCCAGCCGCGTGCAACAAGTGCCGCATGTGAAGTCATACCGCCACGTGCTGTAAGAATACCAACCGCTGCGCGCATTCCTTCAACATCTTCGGGATTGGTTTCTTCGCGGAGAAGAATAACTTTTTCTCCTTTACGTTCCCATGCAACAGCATCTTCAGCTGTAAAAACTAATTTACCAACAGCTGCACCAGGACCAGCTGGCAATCCTTTTACAAGAACAGATACTTTCTTTTCTTCATTCGGATCGCAAATAGGATGCAGCAATTCATCAAGCTGAGAAGGATCAACGCGTAATACAACTGTTTCCTCATTGATGAGTTTTTCTTTCAGCATATCCATTGCCATGTTCAATGCAGCAGTACCGGTACGTTTACCAACGCGACATTGTAACATATATAATTTACCTTCCTGAATTGTGAATTCAATATCAAGCATGTCGTGGAAATTCTTCTCAAGAATTGCACGAATTTTTTCAAGCTCCTTGTATGTTTTTGACATAGATTCCTGCATACTGTGCAGGTGTTTGTTCTGTTCATTTTTGGTTGCATCATTGAGTGGATTCGGTGTGCGAATACCGGCAACTACGTCTTCTCCCTGAGCGTTTACAAGCCATTCTCCGTAAAATAAATTTTCTCCTGTTGCAGGATTACGGGTAAAAGCAACACCGGTTGCAGATGTATCGCCCATATTTCCGAATACCATTGCCTGTACATTTACAGCAGTTCCCCATGAATCGGGAATGCCTTCAATTTTTCTGTAAGAAATAGCTTTCTTTCCGTTCCAGCTTTTGAAAACAGCTTTTATACCACCGAACAATTGTTCTTTTGCATCATCAGGAAATTCTTTGCCTAATTCTTTTTTAACTCTTTTCTTAAATTCTCCTGCAAGAAATTTTAAATCATCAGCAGATAAATCGGTATCCTGATTATACTTTTTAGATTTTTTATATGCATCAAGCATATCATCTAATTTTTTGCGGATATTTACATCAAGTCCTTCGGCTTTATCCATAACAACATCTGCATACATCATAATCAATCGTCTGTATGAATCCCATACAAAACGAGGATTTTTTGTTTTTGCAATTAAGCCTGGAATAGTCGCAGTACAAAGACCAATATTAAGGACGGTGTCCATCATACCGGGCATAGATGCTCTTGCTCCGGAACGGCAAGATAATAGAAGAGGATTTTTTGCATCTCCGTATTTCATCCCCATTTCAGTTTCTGCTTTTTTCATTCCTGCCCACACTTCAGCAGTTAATGATTTTGGTAAAGTACATTTGTTTGCATAGTAATCTGTGCAACATTCTGTGGAAATAGTAAGACCCGCAGGAACGGGTAATCCTAAATTTACCATCTCTGCAAGATTTGCGCCTTTTCCTCCAAGCAGGTTTTTCATTTCTGCTTTTCCTTCAGCTTTTTTACCACCGAAATAATATACATATTTTTTTGAAGACATATTTTTTTTTTGAAATTGTTTAATAAAAATTTTGCACTAAAGTAAAGTAATTTTTTTTCTCTTTATTAAATTAATGTAAAAATTATTCGGTAAAAATGTTTTTTTTTTAACCAACATATATGTGTTTTTAATATCAAACCCTGTTGCAGCAAGTCCTATAACAATTGTTAAATGTGTTTTTTTTTTGGTGAGTGTTTTGTTTTTTTATTCTCAGATTTCATTTGCAAATTTTGTTGAATCGTTTTTTTTCAGGATTTTTTTTTTCAGTTACATTCTGTATCCTTTTATTCATAACAGATTTAACAATATTGTAATTTTTATACAAAGATAAATAAAATAAAAATAATTAAACAAATTTTTTGAGAATATATTTTATGATTTATATCTAATTTTTTTTTTTGGAAGAATAACGCTTGTGAATATTACAATTAATTATTCTGAAATACCCTTGAACAGTAATGTTCAGCAGTATGTCGTATTTTATTTTATTTTTTAAGCGTTTTGTTTTTTTAAAATTTTTTTTAGAAAATTTTCATTACTATTTTTTTTGAAATTACTATTTTGCGAAAGATTTTAGCATTATTATTTTCTTAATTGAAAAAATTTGTCTGTTGTAATCAATCATGAATAGATGTTTTTGAAATATGTTGATTTTTTTCGAGTTTGTTTTTTTTGTTTATTCAAACATCTCAGATTTTGGAAGTAGAAGTAGAACTAGCACTTCGACTACGCTCAGCGTGGTAGAATAGGAATTGGAATACGGGAAGTTGAGCAAATAATCTTTTTCATATTGAAGTTGCCTGTTTTATCTTATCCGCTGAATGGTAGTATAGCAGAACTATATGTTGATGTGAGATTGAAATTAATTTTTATAAAACATTTGATACAATTTACAAATTAGATATTTATAAATAGGGTCTGCTGAAAATCACAAAACGTATTTGATATTAAATGATTAGAATATGTTATTCTTATAACAAGTGCAAGATAAAATAAATGATTCATTAAAAATCCTTGCACCTTCTTTTTATAATTTTATATTTTTGTTTTGTTAGTCTGTCGCATACCATCTTCTTTGTTGCCTGCGACTCGAAGTATTATTATACATCTTCGTCTTGTCGCCTCGAATCTGGCATACGACAGACTTTTTCAGCAGACCCTAAATAGAGTTATAAAATTTTTTTATAATACTTTAATTTATGTCCTGGCAAAAGTTCGGGATGAAAAATAAAAATCAAATCTTTTAGTATTAAGTGAGGATTCACAACGCCGGATTCCCAAAAGTCATTACCGCCAAATTCATTTTGAATAGCGTTGTTATTATAAATATCTTTTTGAAAAAATTTAAGATCAGCAATTCTTTCGTCAACAGATAAAATTTCTTTTTTTGAATTTGCTGCTCCGCAATTGATCCATATATCTGCTTCAGATGATTTCATTATAATGTTTTCCAAATTCAGCGGAAGACTTTCACGAGAGTTATTTTCTTTCCACAAATAATCTCCCCCTGCATCATAAATCAGTTGTGCCATGTAGGACTTTCCTCCTGCTACCCACCAGATGCCTTTCCATGGCAAACCATTTATTATTTTTGGTTTTGTTTCAATGTCTGCAACTTTTTGTTTTAATTGTTTATATTCATTTTCTATTTCAAGAAAAATTTTTTCAGCAATATTTTCTTTCTCATAAAACAGTGAAATAAATTTTAGCCATTCAACTTTGGCAAGTACATTTTCTTCTAAATATTCTGCATTGATTACAGAAGGAATTTTTAAATCATTTAGCTTTGTCATTATTTGCATTGCTTCGCTACCTATACCATAAATAATAACCAGATCGGGTTTCAGAGATAAAATAATTTCATAATTCAAATTATTATCGTATCCTACATCTTTAATTTTTTTTTCTGAAATTAATTTACGAAGCTCTGGTGAAACAATATAATCTGTTCCTGCCATTCCCGCAATTGAAGCTGTTTCTCCAATGAGGTTTACCATTGATGCATGTGTCGTTGATAAGCAAATTATTTTTGAAACAGGAGTACGAATAACATTATTTTTTTTTATCGTTTCTGGCATTGAACTATTTTTTGGAACTAGAAAAAAATCGAAAGAAATTTTTTGAGCGCCCTGCCAGGGATTTATAACACTTACTTTTGTATAGGTTTTATTTTTCATAATTGAGAAACCTTTCGCGTAGCAGTTCGGAATTTCTTTTTCAAAAATTTCATTATTGTTTGTTGTGTTATTCTGACAAGAAAAAATAATCAGCGATGAAATAATGCTGACAAAAAAATAAATAAAAAATTTTTGCCAATATTTTTTTGATATATATATATAATGTATAAACATGTTTTTAATTTTATTTTTTCAGAGCTATAAATTTAGAAAATTAAAATTGATTTTTCCATGATATTTTTTTAACAACATTTTTTTGAGGCTACCCAAGAGGAGTTTAGCTTTGATTATTCTGTGTAATTTTAATCAGGTTGTTCTTATAAGTTTTATGTATTTTTTCCTACTCCATTTTCTCCTCCATTTAATATATAGATTTACATATCAAACAAAATAATTTATTTTTCATAAATCAAATTTCACACATCTGATAAAACTTTTGCATATTCCATTTTTTTAATGAAAAATCCATATTACCTTTGTAATTATATAATCATGAAATAAATTAAAAAAATTCAATATGGCAAAAAAGATAAATAGCACAAGTAAGCAGGAAGTATTAAAAAAAACTGTTGCACGTTTCCGTGAGAAAGGTATTATTCTTCCTACATTTGCTCAGATGCAGAATCCTAAACTGATACCTGAGAAAATAAAAAATAAACTTAAAAATATTGGATTGTGGGATTTGCATCCAATGAATCTTTTTCGTATAACCTGGCATAACGAACCTAAAGAAAAAGGCGGGTTGTATGGAAATCCAAATTATCTGGAACTTCCTAAAGAATTGACAGGAGTTGATGCACGGATTGTTATGATGTTAGGGAAATGGTTTCCAACAGGAGCGCATAAAGTAGGCGCAGCCTATGGTTGTCTTGCACCCCGTTTAATTTCAGGTGAATTTGATCCAACGTATCACAAAGCAGTTTGGCCTTCTACTGGAAATTATTGCCGTGGAGGTGCTTTCGATTCCTATTTAATGGATGTTACCGCAGTTGCAATTCTGCCTGAAGAAATGAGTAAGGAACGTTTCGACTGGCTGAAAGAAATAAAAGCAGAAGTTATTGCAACGCCCGGATGTGAATCGAATGTTAAGGAGATTTATGATGCATGCTGGGATATTCGCAGAAACAGAAAAGACTGCGTTATTTTTAATCAGTTTGATGAATTCGGAAACGCTTGCTGGCATTACGAAGTAACGGGTCATGCCATTGAAGAGGTATTTAAACTTGTTAAAGGCAAAAATTTTGCAGCTTATGTTTCAGCAACCGGTTCTGCCGGAACTATTGCAGCAGGAGATTATTTCAGAACGAAATTTCCACATATTAAAGTTGTCGCTTCTGAAGCTTTGCAATGTCCTACGCTACTCAGAAATGGATTTGGTGGTCATCGTATTGAAGGCATTGGAGACAAACATGTTCCCTGGATTCATAATGTGAAAAATACCAACATGATCTCTGCAATAGATGACGAATATTGCATGAGGCTTCTTCGTCTTTTCAATGATAATGAAGGAAAAAAATATCTTGCATCACTGGGTATTGAAAAAAGAATTATTGACAATCTCTATCAGATAGGCATTTCCGGAATTGCAAATATTTTATCTGCAATAAAAGCAGCCAAGTATTATGAATATACTTCAGATGATGTTATTGTTACTTTAGCTACAGATTCTGCAGAAATGTATATTTCAAGATTGGCTGAACTTAACAAAGAACGCGGAAAATATAATCAGTTACAGGCTGCAAAAGACATGGAAAAATGTATGCTGGGAACGACTTGTGATCACATTAAAGACCTTACGTACGATGATCAGAAAATGATTCATAACCTTAAATATTTTACATGGGTTGAGCAACAAGGAAAAACCTATGAAGAAATCAATCAGCTTTGGTATGACAGAAATTTCTGGTCAAATATTTTTAAACAACCTGCTAAATGGGATGAACAGATTCGTGAATTTAATGAGATGACTGGGTTGTTAAAGAAGTTGTAAGTTGATAAACAAACAAAAAAGAGTCAGGTTTTCCTGGCTTTTTTTTGTTTGTTAACATATTTTAATTAACTTTTTAAAGTTATTATTTTTTTAAATTTAATAAAACCTGTAAAAGACATGAAAAATTTTATTGTGACCGGAGTAATGATTATGATATCATTTGGAATTTCATTTTCTCAAACAACAGAAAAAGAAAAAGATTTATTAAAACAAAATACAGATACAACACAAGGATGGAAAAAAGGTGGTGTTGTTACAATTACTTTTTCTCAGATATCGTTAACAAACTGGTCTGCCGGGGGGCAAAACTCAATATCGGGGAATGGTTTGGTTAATATTTTTGCAAATTATAAAATGGGAAATAAAAGCTGGGATAATACCTTAAATATGGGTTATGGCTTGTTACGACAAGGGAAAAAGAAAACTACTCTTTTAAAAAGTGACGATAAGATAGAACTTAATTCCAAATTCGGTCAAAAAGTTACAAAAGCTTGGTATGTAGCTGCATTAATGAACCTTAAAACGCAGTTTTCAGCAGGGTATAATTATCCGAATGACAGTGTCGCAATTTCTGATTTTTTTGCTCCTGCAGCGTTTATTACTGCTATTGGGATGGACTATAAGCCAATACCGGATTTTACTGCATTCATTGCACCTGTAACAGGTAGGGTTATTATTGTTAACAGTGAAACACTTGCCGATGCAGGTGCTTATGGTGTTGAGAAAGCTTTATTTGATGAAACTACAGGCAATCTTATTAAACATGGAAAAAAAGCCCGTTATGAATTTGGGGGTTATTTGCGCGCAATGTATACTCGTGAACTGAAAAAAGATGTTGTTAAGCTGACAACAAAATTAGACCTCTTTTCTAATTATCTTGATTGCCCTGAAAACGTTGACGTGAATTGGGAGGTGCTGATTGCAATGAAGCTTGGCAAATATTTAACTGCTACAATTTCTACTACTCTTATTTATGATGACAATACAAAAATTAAAATTGATAAGGACGAAGATGGAATTATAGAAGCAGAAGGTCCACGAATTCAGTTTAAAGAAGTCTTCGGGTTGGGATTTTCATATAAATTTTAATAGAAATAAATTTTATTTTTCTGCAAATTATGATTCAAAAAAAACTTTTAAGCACAGTAAGCGGTCTTAAGAATATTATAAGTTCCGGAAGTGAAAATCATGTGTGGCAATTCTCAAGAGTTGGAGGAGTTAACAGGGTAAACCTTGATACCGGAATGGATTTGTTGAATCTTGAGTATCTAGACCAAAAACTATGGACAGCTCTGAGTTGTCCTGTTCACGGTCTCGAAATAGATGCAAAAACGCTTGAGCTTATAGATACGGATCATGATAACAGAATAAGAGTTCCTGAAATTATTGCCGCTGTAAAATGGCTGACTTCAGTAATAAAAAATCCCGATGAATTAACGAAAAGAAATGATGTTTTACCTCTCGATTTTATCAATGAAAATACAGAGGAAGGGAAAATATTACTTGCTTCAGCAAAACAAATTTTAAAAAATCTTGGAACTCCTGATGAATATTTTATTTCTGTTTCTCAAACTTCTGATACTGTTAAAATTTTTGCAAATACAAAATTTAATGGAGACGGAATAATAACTGAAGATTCATCTGATGATGCGGAAATAAAGAAAATTATTCAAGATGTTATTACCTGTATTGGCTCTTCATTAGACAGGAGTGGAAAAGCCGGCATAACAACTGAAAACATAAATGATTTTTATCAAAGCTGTGAAGAATATTCCAATTGGATATCTTATGCAGAAACTGAAAAAGAAAAAATTCTTCCTTATGGCAATTTTACTGCAGAAGCATATAATTCATTTCTACAAATAAAGACAAAAATTGAAGATTATTTTTTACGTTGCCGTCTTGCAGAATTCGACTCCAAATCAGCAGAAGCATTAAATTCAATGACTACCCGTTTTGAGGCAATCAGCAATAAAGATTTACCTAATTGCATTGAAGATATTGCAGCCTTACCGATTGCTAAAATTGAAAACAGGAAAGACCTTCCGTTAAATTCAGGAATTAATCCTGCATGGGAAAATGCTTTGAGTAATTTTGTGAAATTGATTGTTACTACTGAATTATCAAATAAACACAATTTAACAGAAGAGGATTGGAAAAAATATTCAGAAAAATTTATTCCCTATGAAAAATGGCAATCAGAAAAAGCAGGCATTGCTGTTGAAAAATTAGGTATAGAAAATATAAAAACATTATTAAGCAGTAATACAAAAGAACAGTTAATGTCTCTTTTAGAGCAAGACAAAGCATTGGAGAAAGAAGCTGATAATATTTTTCTTGTTGATAAACTTGCTCGTTATTACAGGGATTTGTATAGTCTCTTGAATAATTTTGTTACGTTTCATGATTTTTATTCTCCCAATTCCGAGTCAATTTTTCAGAGTGGAAGTTTATACATAGATCAACGCAGTTGCGATCTGTGCATTAAGGTCAGCGATATGGGAAAGCACGGTAGTCTTGCAGGGTCAAGTGGAGTTTGCTTGGTTTATTGTAATTGTTTTTCAAAAATCAAAAATGAAAAAATGACCATTGTTGCAGCATTGACAGATGGAGATATTGACAATATTGCTGTTGGTAGAAATGCTATTTTTTACGATCGTAAAGGAAATGACTGGGATGCAACCATTGTGAAAATTATTGACAATCCAATAAGTATACGGCAGGCTTTCTGGTCGCCTTACAGAAAAATTTCTAAGTTCCTTACAACACAAATAGAGAAAGTTGCTTCCTCAAAAGAAAAAGATGTTGAAAAAGTTACAACCGGCGAGATTGAAAAAACTTCATTAAAAGTTGATACAGGAATTACAGAATCTGTAAAAGGTAAGCCTGTAGCTCCTGTGGTGGCATCTCCAGCAACAGCACAAGTACCTGCAGCACCTCCCGTTCCTTTTGATATTGGAAAATTTGTTGGTATTTTTGCAGCATTAAGTTTGGCTTTGGGAGCTATTGGTTCCGTCATTGCATCTCTTTTAGCCGGGTTCTTTAGTCTCGTGTGGTGGCAAATGCCATTAGCTTTTCTGGGTATTATTTTGTCCATATCCGGACCTTCCATGATACTTGCTTATTTGAAGCTTCGGAAAAGAAATCTTGCTCCAATACTTGACGCGAATGGCTGGGCTATTAATGCCAGAGCAACAATAAATATTCCATTTGGAAATACATTAACCCATCTTGCATCATTACCCAAAAATTCGAAACTTAATTTACTCGATCCTTTTGCAAAGAAGAAGAAGCCATGGATTCCTATTCTAATAGTAGTAGTTATAGCTTTGGGTGTTGCAGCCTACCTTTTGTGGCATTATGGTTTTTTGAAAAAATGGGGAATAATGTAAAACCTATTTTTCCATCATCCATTTCCAAACAGGTTGAACAATAATTTTTCTATTTTCAATTTTGTACTCATGTACGTAAGAATGAGACCTTCTTTGATTTTAAAGAAAGCCATTGCCTCAATAAGTCCTTTGATTTCTCTGTCTAAATTATCTTCGTTTAAATGATAACACACCTGAATTGCAGCGTGAATTTTATTTCGTTCAAAAGTTACAAAATCGCATTCGTGTTTCATTAAAAAAATAATTTATTTTCAGGTTTTTTCTTAACAGATGCACAAATACAACATTATCAAGCATACGGTCTAAATCTTCTGAAAAAGCAAATGTATTTTTTTTTAAATAACAGGCTTCGATTTCATGATATTTCAAAATCTAATTTTAAATTGCATTCTTTAAAACATAAATGAATTTAATACGACATTTTATGAAAAATATAATTTTGATCCAACTTTTTATAACCGGACTTTTGTTTAGTGCTATTGGACAAAAGGTATCTCATTTTGCACCGGATGGATTTCCGATATCTGATATTAACAATTATTCCTACAATACCGGCGATGGCTATAAAATAGAAAGGCAAAACGGGGTATTCAGGATAAAAGATGCAACAGGAGCTACTGTGATAGATACCTTTAAATTAATTCCAACTTACCTTGGGAACGGATTTTTCTGTTTAAGTGAAACGGGCTCTGCCTACTCAAACTGGATTTACAAGGGTAATAAAAAAATAATGGACGAACAAGTTGAGTTGTACTATTCTGGTTTTGTTAACGATTTGCTTAAAGTGCAGGACAAAAATAAAAAATATTATTTGATAAGTGTTGATGGAAAAATGTCCAAACCATTTGATGGAATTTTTGAAGATTATGAAGCCATTCGTGCAAACACGCAATACAAAGATAAAAATGGTTACCCGAAATGGAAAGGTTTTTTAATTGATAGAAAAACATTGGAAGAAAAAAGTCTGCCCTATCATTTAAACTGTTTTTCAGAAGGACTTGCACAAACCACTGTTGATGGGAAAGAAGCATTTGCCGGACCAGATGGTAATTTGGTAATTCCGGGAATGAAAAAAATTAAATACGCCTATAGTTTTTACAACGGAATGGTTGAAGTGGAAGATAATAAAGGGATAAAGAGATGCATGGATAAAACAGGTAAAATATTGGAAACAAATTCGTGCATTGGATGGCATCCAGGCAATGTAAACGGAATAATAATAACCGATAAAGACAATTACGAATTAAATCTGAAATCACCGTACATTAAGCAGAATACAACGTCGTATCGTTATGATAAAGATATAGGCCTTTATGGGTACAAAACAGATATGGATTATATTGTTGTTAAAAATAAAAGCTCTATTTATGAAGTTTTAAATTATAAAGGAGAATTACTTGGCTTGGCTCGCTCAGGCGATGTGGAAGCATATCCAGGATTTATTTATTCCAATTCAGGAGTAGACAAAAATTCCAAATATCTCACCTATGTTGTGGACAGAATCGGTAAAACAATCATGACACAACCAGACAGTATGGAAGTACGTTATACCAATGGAATTTTTCTTGTATCAAAAAAGCCGGAAAAAAAAGTGGACGCTCCCAGTCCCTCAGAAAAACAAATGTGTGTGGCATTTATAATGTCTAAAAAAAGCACAGGATTCGGTGTACGTTCAATTTCTTATGCATGTAAGTATGTAGTAGTTTCCGGCACAACATCCTCTGAAGAAGCGATTAATGCGGCAAAGGCAAAAGGTTATGATACGGACAGCAACGGCTACCAGGTAATATCAACCATTGCCGATCGCAGTTTAAAAAATCTCAAATCCCATGTAAACAAGGCATATCAGCTGTCTGATTTCATGGTGGATTATGTGAACCTGTAAGGATATTTTAGCTTGTGTAATTTAATGTTTTATCTTAATTGATGGAAAAAAATTATTTGACATCAAACCCAAATTTCTGATAAATATTATCCCTGTCCACTGTCGGATGTTGCAGATCACCGCTGGCTTTGGCAACTTCAGAGGATACATATTCGCGAAGTTCATCTGTACTCACAATCCCATTTTTATCTTTATCAGCAACATCGCTTGATAAGGCTTTCATAATGTATTCGGTGAACAATCCGTTTTCGATATCGCTGCGTTCGTAGCTGAGTTCACCACCTTTAGAAGAAGAAAAAACAATAGCTCCCGAACGGCGCACTAAATCGTTGTAGATATAGCGGTCTTTTTGATAAAGATAACTGCGCTTGCCGACCACTGCGGCCACTGAGGTCACTGAGCCTGTCGAAGTGGTCGAAGCGCCAGCTTTCACCGCTTTCATTCCCCTTGATTTTACTCCCTTTTGATCTGCCTGTGTAATAAAAGTAGTTTGCACCTCATCATCTATTTCCCCTGATTCGCAGGCATCCATTAAAAATAATTTATTGCGTGGAGGAATTCCTTGCAACAAATCTTCGATGGTCTCAAAATCGGCGGCTGTTGTTTTCAGCATTTTTGGATTTGCATTTGTAGTGAGGTAGTAATAGGTAGCATCTGCATCTGTATCATGCATTCCATGCCCTGCAATAAATAGAACAAATGTATCATCCACCTTTGCATTTTTCACAAAGTCTTTTGCTTTTTTTATATTAGCAGGAGTAACATCTTCATTAATGAAAGTTTTAATGAATACATCTGCAAATTGTTCACCCTTCATCTTTTCAAATACTGTAGCCAGGTCTTTCGCATCTTTATCTGCATACTCGAGGTTCAGTTGCGGGTTGGCATATTTTGAAACACCAAAACCCAGATAGTACAAATTTCCTTTTACTTTTTCCTTATAGTCGGCATACCTGAGCGCGCGGAAACTTTCTTCCCCTTTTTCATTCTGGCAGGAGATTTCGATTTTATTTGTACCCGAAGTAAGTTCGATATTTTCAGTAAGGGATACCTCAGATTTTCCGGCTGGGATATTTTTACCGTAGCTTCCGAAAAGAGGAACATCATTCACATATACATTATATCGCTTTAATTTATACATATCATCGCTGAGAGTAAAGCTGAGAGTAACGGATTTTTTGTTTTGTTTCATATCCTTGATTGTCGCTGTTGGAGCATGCAGTTCCGATGAAAGTTGATCTTCAGTGAAACCTGCTTTACGCAGTCTTTTTTTATACATGTTGTAGTAATGAAGTATAAGATCTTTGTCTTCACAGCCTATATGCTGAAGAATTATGTCAGGTCTATTGTAACGCAGAGCCATTTGGTCGATATTGAATCCCTGATTTGCAAAAGTCATAGCAACGCAGTTTGTTCCGGCGTTAGAGCAATCGAAATACATATCAGGTGTTGCAGCAACCCATTCATCGCCATTACTGGTAAAAATTACTGATGATGGATAATGATAGAAAGGATATTTGTCTTCTCGCAAAGGAAAAAGCTCGTAAATATTATTTCTGCCTCCGGCAATTACTTTTTTTGTATTGGCAAAATTTGCGCTAAACGGGATGCAGGAATAAGAAATTGGATATTCAAATTTCGTATCAAATTTTTCGGGCTTCCAGTCTGCTGTTTCAAGATTAAAACTTGCAGCCAACTGTTTTGTTGAGTATAAAATTTGTTTTCCGTCTTTCGAAAAAAACAATGATTGAATCTTTCCGGAAACTTTTTTAAAAGAAATTTTTTTCAGTTTATTACCGCTATTGATATCCCATATATTCATCTCTGCATTATCATGTCCTGATATCAATTGTGAGTTATCCGGTGAAACAGCCATAGCGGTTATCTGTTTGCCCGACGCTGCAATAAGAGTTCGTAACTTTTCTCCGGATGAGACCTTAAATAGGGTTATTTTATTTTGATTATCACCAGTAATAAGTAAATTATCATCAGGAGAAAAGCAGACTATATTTGCCAACCCATCAGGAGAAACAGTAAATTTTTGTTTTCCAGTTGCTATCTCATAAATAAATACTTTTCCTGCTGAAGATACAACAGCAAGCAATCCGGTCCTGTTGGAAAAACTTCCAAATACTATATCACTAAAGGGTATTGGTAATGTAATTATTTTTTTTTTGGTGCTCACTTCAAACAAATCATTTCCATATAAAACATAATTGCCATTATTGGAAATACATAATGCTGTTAAATTTTCTCCGGTTGCAACATCAGGAATTGTGTTGATCATTTTTCCGACTGAAAAATCCCACACCTTTAAATTTCCGGAGCCAACAGCCACAGAAAATCGCCCCTCATTTGAAAAGCAAACATTCTTAAGGATCTCAGTAGTGCTTTTAGCAAAAAGTTCTATTTCTTTCCCTGTTGAAATATCCCAAAATTTCACACGGGTATCATCACTTCCGGAAGCGGCATATTTCCCGTCAGGAGAAAAGCAAACTGAATTCACTTTTTTTGTATGACCTTTAAAAATTCCAACTATTTTTCCTGACTCAATATCCCATAGCTTAACATTTTCGAGATTTTTATCTGCTGTTCCCGCTATAAAATATTTTCCATCAGGAGAGATGGCAACCGATGAGATACCTTCACTTTCCTGAAATTTTTTAATTATTTTCCCTGATTCAACTTCCCATAGAATAATTTCATTATTACCACTTGCAGAAAGAATAAATTTTCCATCGGAAAAAAGGCTTGTGGATGATATTTTACCGGTATGTCCTGTAAAAGTTTTAATAACTTTGCCTGTGTTTATATCCCATTGTTTGATGGTTTGATCGGCGCTTCCAGAGAGAATATATTTGCTGTCCGGTGTTATGCAAACAGAAGTTACTGTATCGCTGTGTCCAAAAAATGCCCTGACAAACCTTGTATTATTATAATTGTATAATTTCATACAGGTATCCTGCCCATTTCCCTTTTTGCCACCACCGGCCAAAGCATATTTCATATCGGGAGACACACATACCGCAAAAACTTTATCTTTAAAAAACGGATAGGCTCTTTGTTTTCGGCCCCACGCCAGATCCCATAAAACAGTTGTGTGCTCACGAAGATATTGCATGCTGTAACATCCTGAGAGAACATTTCGGCTATCAGGAGAAAAACAAGCAGACGATATATTAACAACATTTGTAAATCCATCAATTGAAGAATACGAATTGAAAATTTTCACAATTTTTCCTGTTGCCATTTCCCACAAAATAAACTGATCATCATCGGCTACGGAAACAAGGTATTTGCCATCCGGTGAAAAATTCACAACTTTTACCGGCCGAAAATGACCTGACTGGACAACGAGTTCGGTTGTATCCTGAGCTTCCATATTAAATGAAAACAGAACAAGCCATACAAGCAAATACCAAGCTCTAGTCATAGAATTCGTATATAAAAATTAAGAAATAGAATAAAATTTAAAACTTCCCTTGAATTTCTTTTAAATAAGAAGGATCGTAGTCTTTAATAACTGTTTTATAGCAATTCAGAAGAACAGGTAGTGATCCGTCACATTGCCGACGTAACATAACCCCTACAATGCGACTAGGCATGGGAAGACACGAATATTTCTTATAGGATTCTGCTCCAAACCATTTTTCGGTAAGCGGGTAAGAATATTCCTGTCCGTCGAAGGTTTTATCTGTTTTTGCCTTTTTCAGATATTCTGCTGCTTTTGCAGTAAACTCTGCTTTATTTGACATCACAACTGTAATGACTTTTCCCAGATCGCGCATATATTCTTTCAGCGATACATCATATATTTTTTGCATAGACAAGCCTTTAAAAGAATCTCCAGGCTTACGGTAAATCGAATTAAAAGCTGCCTTTAATGCCTCTCCGTTATAAAATCTGAATTCAGATAGAATGGGTTCTGATGTATCCTTGTTTGCCTGATAAAAACGACTCTTGATAATATCTTTGCCTCCCGAAATAGTTTTAAATTTCGATATCATTTTTGCATTATAAGTGCAGGATACTTTATTCCAGTATGTCATTTTATCAAATGCCATATATAGCGCATAATAAAGGTATGCCGGACTATTCTGGCATTGTGACTCTACATAGTTATCATATTCCTGAATGTTATCATCGCCTCCTGCCAGCGGCCTTCTTCCAAAAAATGTCAATGTAGAATCCGGAAAATCTTTTACAGGTTTCCATTTGGTAGGGCGATCAAAAAGTTGCGCAATGATATCATCTCCGATACTGTTTAAGGTTTTTTGTGCATACAAAAATTCATTGCTGACAAATAATGCAAAGACGAAAAGAATAATTAATTTTTTCATAATTTTTTTTTTAAGTTATTATGCAAGATAGTATTTATTTTAAAATTGACCTAACAAATATTGAAATTAAACGGAATAAAAAGTTATCTCAAAAAAAGATTATTTATTTCAAATTAAACAAGCATTTTTTCTGTTTTTGGATGATAAATTTAGCGTATTCCAACCGTAAATATTATCCCTGTCAATCGTTGGGTGTTGCATCACTTCCTGATTTTGCGATCTTGAGCGATACAAATTCACGAAGTTCATGAGTTGATTTTTTTTTACTTCTTCATAGTAGTAATCACAACCCGCTTCTCCGTTTTCAAAAGAGCGGTATTGCTTTCCACTTTTTTCATACCACGCGTTTTTACGAGTGTGGTTGTTAAATCATCGGTTATAAAATCATAACCGTCTTGCTTTTTTGTTGTAAGCTGAGGAAAATTTTCGGTTTGTGCATTTACTTGCAATACTTCTACTCCGAAAGGTTCTGAACATTCAAATTCGTAGGGTAATTCATATACTTTGTTTATTTTATCACTTCCGATATAATAATTATCAAGAAGCAAAACACGTTGTCCGTCTGCTAAGTGATAAACAAAACGCAGGTAACATTCTTTGTTTGCACGTACAAATAATTTCATTTTTTCGCCTGCAGAGTAAATGATATTTTCACTCCCTTTATTGGTCCAGGTTTCAACATTCAGATTGCCGCCAGAAACCTCGTTCATTTTAAATGCTTTCATGGTAGAAAAAGCTTCCTGAAAATTTTCCGGTTTTACCTGTAAGTTATTTTCTTTAACCCACGAAACAGGAAGAAAAGCTTCTGCGCTGGCTACTGTTTTACCATCTGAATTTCTAAGGTTGGCGATAATTTTAATTTTTTCTTTTTCTTCCCAGTAGGTACCGATTAAAAGATATTTGTTCTTTTCTCCTCCCTCGCTGGTAATGGCTTCGGTGGTTACATTAAATCCTCCGGGGCTCACTAATTTTTGTTCAAGAACCATTGTAAGTTTGCGTGAAAACTCACTGCCCATCTTCATATCCTGATAGGTGAAATTTGAAAGACGCATGGGCTCTTTAACGCTCGGTGCTTGTAATTTCAATGCATTGGAGATAAAAAAACAGACATCGTCCAGTGTGTTACCGGAACTTGTCTGAAGCGCAGAAACTGCATTGTCCACTTTTATCTTTAAGTCTTGTACTTCTTTTATCTTTAAATCGGCTTCATCGGTTAATTTATTTTTCAAAGCAATATAAATTCCCTGCGCCTCTTCAATTTCACGAAATATTGGAAAACATTCAAGATAGCTGTTCAGCGCCTTTTGATTATCAGATGCAGCTGCATATTTTACACCTGCTTCTATTTTTTGTTCAATGGTTTTCTTTTTTAAATCAATAGTATTTTTATATAGGTCGTACACTTCTGATTTTTTAGTATAGGCAAGGGCGTAAGCTGTTTTTTCTTTTTGATCGTAGTACTTTTCTGTTTTAAGACCTGCAATGTTTAAACCGGATGCGCTGCTGCAATTTTTCTTAAAATATTCCTGAAATTTATCTGTGGTTTCAGTAACGGACAAATCTGTAATGGAGCTTATCGAAACCTGTACCTGATCGCTCAGTTGTGATTTTGCATACCCTTCCAGTTTTTGTAAGAGTTCTCCTTGATCCTGTTTGGATTTATTTACTTCTGAAGCAAAACCTACAAGATATTGTTCATCGTTATACTGTACTTTTCTCCATTGTGGATCTGTCCATTTGGGAATTTGCGCATTTAAGTTTTTAACAAAAAGAAGCGTAAAAATTATGATTGGGAGAAGATTTTTTTTCATAGTATTGATGTTTTTATGAATAAAAAATACAAGTTAATTATGCTGTAAATTTAATAAAAAATTTTATTTTTGAGTCTCCCCCGAAAAGTATCATTTTATTGAATTGCCATCGACCTGCTAGGCGCAGGCTGGTTTCACGAACATGTCTGCTGACAAGCTACCGTGTGGACACATCTTTTTTTTAGCTGGATTTTGTCACAAAATTTGCATACTTATATTTTTTGCCAGGTTTAGCATAGGAATTGTGCAAATTTTCCGCCAAAATCTTTTTATTCTCATTTGTTTATACCCCGAGCTTATTTCGACTTCGCTCAATAACCGGAGCTCGGGGTTATAAACCTGCCTGACCGGCAAGGCAGGCATTCGACTCCTCTGGAGTCGTTTTTCATTATTTGTGTCCACACGGTAGCTGCTGCCAAGGCAGGTCTGTGAAAACCCGCCTGCGTCTGGCAGGTTGGCGTAATCAGTGGCAAAGGGGTTTTCGGAGTGGACTCATTCTTCAAATTACAAACAATTGTCATAGATTATTGTTTCATAAAAAAATATTACGACTTTTGTACATATTAAATTAATGCGAGAAATATGAAAAGTTTACTACTGATTTTTTTTGCTGTAATGACATTTTCATTTGTGTCAGACAAACAGGCTTATCTGCTTTATGATAAAAGTGGAAATATTGTTCAATATTCAGCAATGGTCGAACAATTAAAAAATGCAGATATTGTTTTTTTCGGAGAGCAACATAATGATCCAATCGCACACTGGTTGCAATTAGAGGTAACAAAAAGTTTGTTTGAATTAAAAAAAGAAAACTTGGTATTAGGCGCAGAAATGTTTGAATCAGACAATCAATTAATCATGGATGAATTTTTAAGCGGCATAATAAATGAAAAAAAGTTTGAAGATGAAGTGCGGCTATGGCCTAATTATAAAACGGATTACCGACCTCTTGTTCGTTTTGCAAAAGAAAATAAACTTAAATTTATTGCAGCAAACATTCCACGCAGATACGCCTCCCTTGTTGCGGATAAAGGTTTTGAAGGATTAAATTCTCTTAGCAATGAAGCTCAGAAATATGTTTCTCCTCTACCCATAGATTATGATCAAAACCTTGCTTGTTATAAAAGCATGCTGAACATGGGTGGAATGGGGAAAGGCTCTCAATCCAAAATGAGCATGGATAATTTACCTAAGGCTCAGGCAGCGAAAGATGCAACTATGGCGCATTTTATTCTTAAAAACTGGTCAAAGGGAAAACTTTTTATTCATTATAATGGAACGTATCATTCCGATAATTTTGAAAGCATTTTGTGGTATATTAAAAAACAAAATCCTAATATTAAAATGATGACAATTTCATCCGTAACTCAGGCAGACATTTTAAAGCTGAATGATGAGAATAAAAATATTGGGGATTTTATTTTATGTGTTCCTGAAAATATGACAAAAACACATTGATTTTTTTTTACAATAATTTGTAAATTGTTTAAACAAAAGTCTAATGAAAAAGATTCCTTCCGGTGATAAAGAATTACTGGAAAATGTCAGAGAAATTTTTACGAAATTTCTTGAAGAAACTAAGCATCGTAAAACACCGGAAAGATTTGCAATTCTTGAAGAAATCTACAAGAAAGATGATCATTTCGACATAGATTCCTTGTTTGTATTAATGCGAAAAAATAAATACAGAATAAGCCGCGCAACTATATATAATACTATCGAACTTTTATTAGAAAGTAAATTAGTGGTAAGGCATAAATTTGATAAAAATAGTTCCCATTACGAAAAAACATTCCGATCAAAACAACACGATCATTTGATAGATCTTTCTTCAGGAAAAGTAATTGAATTTTGTGATCCACGTATTCATGAAATAATAAAGTCGGTTTGTGACAGACTGAATTTTGAACCATCATATCATTCTTTGTATATTTACGGAAAGCCGCGTCAACAAAAAAAATAAAATCAAAATGAAAACATTTGTAATATATCCCTATCTTTTTATTCTTTTTTCTTTTCATCTTTTTAGTTTTTTAAATCCTCAGGATAATCAAAAAAGCAATTGGTATAAAGATGAGAAGTGGCATTTTCAGATTCCTCTGCCTGCAAAATATCTTTATAAAAAAACTGATGACAAAACATTAGTTATTAAGAGATAAAAATGATATTGAATCTTATGTCCGGATATTGGTAAGTATCGAAACTTTTGAAACCTATACATCTAAAGGCGGAGTTTATAATTTCTCTGAATTTGTCAGAAGAAAATCAAAATTTTTATATGAGAAAATTTATAGTGGTACAACAGATAGCTTAATTGTTAAAGATTTTGTAAATAAAAATTCGGTATCAGGGAAAGAAGTATATGTTTCAATTATAGATAAAGATAAGGATACAGGAAAAGAATTTCAAGGAATTGAAGGTCCTGTTTTTATTTTTGATATTTCGTCCAAAGTGAATGTTCCAGGCACAGCACTAATTCTCTTCCAGCCTACAGATGACAGCAAAACAACAAGGGTTCTGAGAAGCATTGCAGACGAGATAAAGTTTGAATAATGGAGTTTCATATTTAAAATTTAACAAGACCCCGTTGTTAATAATACATAAATAAAAAAAAGATATTTTTCTATCTCAAGCCGTTTCTCATTTGTATCTTGCCAATCATTCGATGATTTTATTTTTGCAATTTTATGCTTTGCAGATTTGAAGAATCATCGAACAAAATAAAACAATAAACAAAAATGAAAGTAGACGTACTCTTAGGTCTCCAGTGGGGAGATGAAGGAAAAGGAAAAGTTGTTGATGTATTAACACCGAAATATAATGTTATCGCAAGGTTTCAGGGAGGACCTAATGCAGGGCATTCGCTTGAGTTTAACAATACCCGTCATGTTTTGCATACAATACCATCTGGTATTTTTAGAGAGAATGCAATTAATATTATTGGGAATGGTGTTGTAATTGATCCGGTAATTTTCAAAAAAGAAATTGATGCACTTATGGCTCTTGGCGTTGATGTAAAGAAGAATTTGTTTTTATCAAAGCGGGCAAATTTAATTTTACCCTCACACAGGATTCTTGATGCTGCATCGGAAGCTTTTCGTGGAAAATCTAAAATTGGTTCTACGTTAAAAGGCATCGGTCCTACGTATATGGATAAAACGGGTCGCAATGGTTTGCGAATTGGCGATATTATTTCTTCTAATTTTAAAGAAAAGTACGATGCCCTCGTAGAAAAGCACAGGCAGATAATTCAGCTTTATGTTTATGAGTACGATCTTGCTCCTTACGAGAAAGAATGGTTTGAAGCCATTAATCTAATCAAAGAATTTAATCTGGTGGACAGTGAACAACTAATCAATGAATATATTTTATCAGGAAAAAACATTTTAGCAGAAGGAGCGCAGGGAACTTTGTTGGATATTGATTTTGGGACATATCCTTTTGTTACGTCTTCTAACACTATTTGTGCAGGTGCTTGTACGGGATTAGGAATTGCGCCCAATAAAATAGGAGAGGTGTTTGGAATTTTTAAAGCCTATTGTACGCGTGTTGGAAGCGGTCCTTTTCCAACAGAATTATTTGATGAAACAGGAAGTGCGTTGCAAAAATATGGGAATGAATTTGGTTCTACAACGGGTCGCGCACGCCGTTGCGGCTGGCTTGATCTGCCTGCTTTGAAATATGCAATTATGCTGAATGGTGTTACCCAACTTATAATGACAAAGCCCGATGTGATGGATAATTTTAATACAATTAAAGTTGCAACGGCTTATAATATTAATGGTAAGGAAACACAAATTCTACCGTTTGAAGTAAATGATGAAATTGTTCCTGTATATATCGAATTTAAAGGCTGGAAAACATCTCTGACATCTTTTAATGCACCGGAACAATTACCATCTGCATTTGTTGAATACGTCAAATTTATTGAAAAAGAAGTTCAGGTTCCGGTTACTATTATTTCAGTAGGTCCGGGAAGAGATCAGATTATTTTCAGATAAATTTTTGTCTATAAGATTTGAAAAAAAAAAGCTACCCTGAAGGTAGCTTTTTTTTTAAGTTTTTTTATTTTTTGATATTTGGAATATCCAGACCGTAGCCATGTTTTTTATCAACATATTTTAGGATTAAAGATAGGACGACAGCGAGGACTCCAAATCCGGCAAAGATAAGTTCGGGTACCGTATAGTTATAAACAGGAGCCTGAATAGTACCTGCTTTTATCGCTTCAGCATTTTCCTGCAAGAACTGAACAACTTCAGGGTTGGAAGCAGATAAAGCATAACCGATTAAAATGGGTACTCCCAGTAATCCCATATTTTGTATCCAGAAAATAGCACCATAAGCAGAACCTAAATATCTGTCTTCAACAATTTTCGGTAAAGATGGCCACATGGATGCAGGAACAAGAGAAAATGCAATTCCTAAAATTACAATTGTGCCAATAGCAACTGGTTGTGAAAAGGATTCTGCTGGAACAAGTGCAAATATTAAATGTGAAATGGTAAGTAAAATTGCGCCATATAACATTAATGTGGCACCCAAGCCTTTTCTGTCTAAGAAAAATCCGATGAAAGGAGTAAGAATCATAGCACCAATCGGAAACATTGAAACATATCTTGCAGCTTCTTTGGGATCAATAGCTAATTTGCTCGAAAGCATTTCTGTTGCAAAACGCTGGAAAGGGAAAATGGCAGAATAAAACAAAACGCATAAACCTGCAATTGCAAGGAATCCGGGATTTGCAAATATTTTTCCGATATCTTTAATTTTGAATTCTTCTTCACCACTGCCTCCTTGTTTCGTAATACCCATTTCTTTATCTAATTTTCTATCCATAAAAGTGTAGATAAAGAATGTCAGAAAACCTATTGTGAGGAAAATTGCGCCCCACAGGAAAGCATTTGCAGTTGTCCATTCAGCAGGATTACTGGAGCCATTGTTCGCGAAGAAAGGAGATAGCCACATTACAGCAAATACACCGAGACGTGCAATGGCCATTTCTAATCCCATTGCCAGAGCAAGTTCTTTTCCCCGAAACCATTTTACAATTGTTTTAGATACGGTTATTCCTGCCATTTCAACACCTATGCCAAAAACAGCAAAACCTACGGATGCTATTAGAGCTGTCATAGGAAGTGTATATCCAAATACGCTGGTCATAGTAGCAGTGTCAATAAATTTCAGAGCGTAAAATTTCAGAAAAGCCCCACCTACCATGGTTAAGCCTGCTGTGAGCAATGTAAAACGTATGCCCATTTTGTCAAGGATGATCCCAGATAAAATTAAAAATGCGAAGAATACATTAAAGAAAAATTCCATACCACCGTAAAGTCCAAATACCTCAGACGACCAGTGGTAATTGATTTCAAACTGGTTTTTTATCGGCGATGCAACATCAACAAAGAAGTATGCAAAAAACATTGTTAATGAGATCAAGCCTAAAGCAAACCATCTTGCTGTTTTTGAATCCCTGAGGAGACGCTGAACTTTTTCTGTCATAATTTGAAAATTTGTATATTATAAATTATTGTGTGAATTCAATTTTTAATCCTCAAAATGAGCGGCTAAATTAAAAACAATATTTATTATATACAAAAGAATGTAGTATTTATTAAAATAAGATTAATTGATTTTAAACAATAATAAAAACCTGTTAGTCAGCAAAATGTGCTTATTCGTCAAAAAGGAAAGATGTTGTCTTCCTTTAATAAAGGATAAATTTATTGGCTTCAAGTGTTCTTCTGAACCCCTGATTTCATTCCTTATTAATTGTTTTATCAGAAATTCCTAAAACAAAAAGCACATAAAAAAATGTAAACATCGAAAGTCCGGCCTGATTTTCTAAAGTATCTTCATTAAGAAAAGAAATAAAAGATATGAGAAAAGCAAAATTGAAGATATAGTATTTGTATGCTTTTGATGTAATGACAGGAATAAAAATTGCGGCTATAATTAATATAAATCCCAAAACTCCAAATGTAAGTAAGAATGTAAGAAGCTGGTTATGCGCTCTTAATCTTCGTTCTGAGTCTAAAGGAGAATTTGTTCGGTTGTACTCCTTTTCAAAAGTTTTTTTCACATCTCCTGTCCCTACTCCGATAATATAATTTTCTTTGAATATAGACCATCCTGCTTTAAAGTATTCTATACGTTGAGTGAGTGTGTGCCCAGTTGGGTTTCCTCCATTTACATACGAATCGAGCTGCCAGAAAAAATCATAGATTTTATGGGAGAAACTATTTCCATAATACTTATAATTAGATGCTCCTTTTTCTATTTTTTCAATATCTTCTTTTGTGAGTTTTTTCACTCCGGATGCATCTTTTTTATATGTCCTTGAGCTAAGATACCGTACCAAATTATATTTAACCTGTTTAACTGTTTTTTCCGGATGATAATATGCAACATTACTTACTTTTTCCCATTCAGTTTTTAGCTCTTTCTCACAAATATACAACATAATATAATGCCCGTTTTCAACCTGCATATTAGAAAAATCGTGAATATAAAAATTTCCTTGATCTGTCCGTATTGGTAATTTTTTATAGTCTACTTCTTCAATATTAGTAAATTCACTGTATATTTCATGAACAAATCTGAATGTGTAGATTGCAGCGATAAGGCTTAATCCCATTATTAATACAAGATATATTTTTTTAAGATTCCTGTAAGCCCAGATAAATAGAATAATTGGCGCAATTACTGAAAAAACCACTATTCCTGTAAATGATTTTAATATAAACAGAAATATTATAAGCCAAATAAGACCCAGTGTTAGCAGAAATTTATGTTTTTGAGAGAAAGAAAATCTTTTTGTTTGAAGAAAATAAACGATAACAACGATAGCAATATTAATAAACAAAGAAAACCTGATATGGGAGATAAAAACAGAAATATTCCGGATATCTGTTATTTCACGGGAAGAAAATCCTAGTAATACAAATATACTTACTAAAGAACCGGCAATAACAGCCATTATAAAAAACTGTAAAATTGTTTTAAGCTGCCATGGTTTTAAAAGTTCGGATGTTCCTATAAAAATGGGAAGTAGAAGTAAGGGCAGTTTTATTTTCAAATCTCTTAGCGCATAATCAAAATCCTGAGTCCATGCCAGACCTATAATATGGATAAACCATATTGAAATAATAAGCCATATTTCTTTCCGCGATTTAAAAATTTTCCATTTCTCAGAAAAATTGCCACTTAAAAGCCAATAGCCCCCTATAAAAAATTGCGAAAAACTGGTTAAAAATTCAGATAAGGGTAATCCTACAGATAAAGCTATCAACCCCCAATAATAAAAGGGTGGCGTGGTAAGAAGTTTTATTATAAAATTGAATAATTGCAAATGCGTCAGAATAATTTCACAAAACGAGAAATTATTAAATTTAGTACATGAGATTTGAGATTATTTTGATTGATTTTTGAAGGTTATAGAAAAAAAAAGCTGCCTACTGGCAGCTTTTTTTATGAGTTCTACCAGTCGGTAGAATATTTCTGATCAAATATCTTATAGGTTCCTTTTTCTCCGGTGGCTACATTTTTGTAATTGATGGTTCCACCAACTCCGGAAGTTCTGTTATTTGCAGAATATTTTTCTTTATTAAGCGCCTGTGTGCATTTTAAAACGAGCTCGTGATCGCCTCTTCCTTCAAACTGAGCGTTCACATTGTTAAAAATAATCGGAGCCTGATCCTCTACATTAAACACAACTTTTTCAATTATAAAAGGAGAAGCGTATTTTGAAACAACAGTAATTTCGCATTTTGATTCGGTAATGTTTTTTCCATCCTGAGCTACGGTTGTAAAATTAATGTCGTTTTTAAGAAAAACATCTACCTTATTTTTATTTATGTCAAAATGAAAGTTGTTTGTAACGATTTTGCCATTAAACATATATTTAACCGTTAAAGCATTTGCTGGATTATCAAAGCAGTTTTGATATTTATATTTCACAAACCAGTTTGATTTGTCGCTTGTAATAGATGTAACCTGCGCACATTTTTCATGGGAAACAATCTGTGGTTTTTGCATGGTATAAACAAAGCGATCGCCTAATTTTGTAGCATACGTTAGGTCGCCCAAATCGTTTTTCATAGGTACTAATGAAATTGACTGAAGCATTGAGTTGTATTTTGCAATTCCTGTTTCGCATTTTGTTTTGCGGGCATCAAGAAAACCTTTCATCATGCTCGATAATTCTGCAATATTTTGAATCATCCTTTCAACAGAAGAAATTGTATCAGCTTCTTCAAGAATCAGGTTCAGTTTTTCCGTAAGTTCTTTATCCAATATTTTAAACTCCATAATTATTTTTCCAAGTTCGAGTTCAGAAAAAGGATATTTCACATGATAATTTACAGCGATATCGCCGGTTTTTTTGTTCTGAACTTTTTCCCACCAGTAGGCTTCCACTTTTGATTCGGAAATGCCTTTCAATGCAGGGATATCAGCAGTTTGTGTAGTAGTTTTAGCATTGTAAGTTTCAAAATAGGAAGACATGGTACCGTAAGACTCGCTTTTACTGAGTTCGCTGGATGATTTTACATAATCTGCAACTGATTTTGCAACACTTTCTTTAACGCTAATCAAAGCATTTCTTTTTGCTTCTTCAACATCTTTTCCTGTTCCAACAACGATAATGTAATCCTTAATTACACCACTAATCCATTTTGGTTTTTTCCCACTATCTTCAATCGTTTTAAGCTGCGCAAATATTTGCCCAGCAAATAATAATGTTATTACTAATAAAGTGGCTAAATTTTTCATAGATTCAAATTTTTGATAATTTATATATACAAAAGTAAATAATTTTATTTTAATGAACAAAGCTTTCTTTTCAATTATTATACCAAAAGTTTAAATTAGGGTAGATTGGTAATTGGTAATTGGTAAGCGGTTTGCTGTATTACCGTTTACCGGCTGAATAACAGTGCCATTTACCGTTTACCGGCTGCGAAGCAGCACCGATTACCGCTTACCACTTACCGATTGCAAAGCAATACTAATTAGTCCCTGTCCATAAAGTCAGTGTTTGAGGCAGAATGTTCGAGTTCAAGGTGATACATTGAGCTTGCCGAAATGCTTGCGAAATAATAAAAATTAGGAGTTTACTATGATGTAAATGACTTATTTTTATTATGAGCATAACGCAGAAATCGGACATTATGGATAAACACTAATTAGTGTTAGCAAGAAAACCCTTGTTTTTTGCTTAACAGTGTGAGTGCTTGATAAGAAAAGGTCAAGTTCAAGCCTGCCTGTCCGGTAGGCAGGGCTTTCGAAGACCTGAAAATCAGGAGTGTACTAATGTACATGACTGTTTTTCAGGTTGAGAGTAACGCAGAAATTGACGTTTTCTTGCAAGCACTAATTAAATTGTATCGCTTTCACAGGGCTGATGCGTGTTATAATAAAAGATGGCAGTAAAAGCATGGTTAGAGTTACTGCTAGAGTTCCAAGGTTCAAAATAACAATATACATTATATTAATAGAAACCGGAACGGAAGAAACATAATAAGCCGCCGCATCTAAGTGAATTATATTAAAATATTTTTGAAGAAAGCAAAAAGCGAGACCTGTTATATTTCCCCAGAGCAATCCTTTACTGATAAGCAAACCTGCTTGATATAAAAATATTTTTCGGATACTGGCATTTTCTGCTCCAACAGATTTTAAAATTCCAATAAGTTTTGTTTTTTCGAGAATAAGTATCAATAAACCCGACACCATATTAAATCCTGCAACAATAACCATCAGCCCTAAAATTATCCAGACATTAATATCCTGAAGATCTAACCAGTCGAATATTTGCGGGTATTTTTCTTTTATTGAAACAAGCTTCAGCACTTCATTTCCTTCTGTAATCTGGTAACCTAAAATATTATCAATTTGAGGATAAAGTTTGTCAATATTATCAAAATCATGAAGCTGAATTTCAAACCCACTTACTAAAGACGAGTCCCAGTTATTAAGTTTCTGAACATGGGAAATGTCTGCAATTACAAAGGATTTATCGAACTCTTCAAGATTGGTTTGAAAAATACCTGATATTTTAAATTTCCGCATACGGGGCTCAGGAGAATCCTGAATAAAATACATCGGCAGTTTATCTCCCAGCTTCAGTTTCAATTGATTTGCCAATTGGCTTGAGATAATCACATCATTGGTTTTAGAGGAGTCAACAACAGTAAAATGCGTGCCTTTAATCATGTATTGTTTGAAAAATTCCCAGTCGTAATCGCTTCCAACGCCTTTCACCACAACACCTTGTAATTCGTGTTCGGTTTTTATTATTCCGGCTTTTAATGCAAATGCCTGACAATGCTTGACTTCTTGTGTTTTTAGTAATTCAGGAATAAAATTTTGTAGTCGTTTTATAGGTTTTGTTTCATACGATTCATTGGTGTCGTAATTCATAACCTGAAAGTGAGACCCAAATCCTGAAACTTTTGAGCGAATTTCATTTTTAAAACCAACGACAACGGATACAGAAATAATCATTGTAGCCAATCCGAGGGCTATTCCAATAATTGCAATCGTAACAATAGGACGGGAAATACTTTTTTTCGAATCCCTGAAACTGATAAGGCGTTTTGCTATGAAAAATTCAATATTCAAGAAAAATAATTTTATTTGAAAGACAAAAATAGTATTTTAGTGCACAATATTTAAAATAATAGTTTATCCAAATTAAAGTGCTTAGATATTTTAACATCTTATTTATTGTATTCAGTTTTGTTTTTTGCAATCCGGCTGAATCTCAAACGCAAGTAAAAACAGGTGCTGAACTAACAAATACGTATCTTTCGTTGTTATCAGAAAAAAGAATCGGAATTATTGCAAACCAGACATCTCTGATAAATTCGACCCATCTGGTAGATTCTTTACTTTCTCTAAAAGTCAATGTACGAAAAATTTTTAGTCCGGAACATGGCTTCAGAGGGGATGCGGATGCGGGAGAGCATGTAAAATCATACAAAGATAAAAAAACGGGTATTGAAGTAGTCTCTCTTTATGGAGATATGAAAAAACCAAAAAAAGAAGTGCTTGATGAAATTGATCTTATGATTTTTGATATTCAGGATGTGGGAGTTCGGTTTTATACCTACACAACAACCATGCACTATGTAATGGAGGCATGTGCGGAACACAATGTCCCTTTTTTGATTCTTGATAGACCGAATCCCAATGGTTTTTATGTTGACGGTCCGGTACTTGATATGAAGTATTCTTCTTTTGTAGGAATGCATCCGGTACCTCTTGTTCATGGCATGACCATTGGCGAATATGCGAAAATGATAAATGAAGAAGGCTGGCTGAAAAATGGAGTTAAGTGTAATTTACAAGTAATTCCCTGTGAAAATTATACGCATAAAACATTATATCATCTTCCGGTAAAACCCTCTCCAAATCTTCCAAACATGACGGCTATTTATTTATATCCTGTTTTATGTTTGTTTGAAGGAACAGTAATAAGTGTTGCGCGAGGTACTGATTTTCCTTTTCAGGCAATAGGGCATCCGAGTCTTATTAATTCAAAATTTTTCTTTACTCCGACTTCTAAACCAGGCGCAAAAAATCCATCCTATAAAGGGAAAAAATGCTTTGGCTACGACTTTAGAAATAATGGTACAGCGTACTTTTTGCAAAACAAAAAATTAAATCTTCAGATTTTGATAGACACCTATAAAAATTTGAAAGACCGTGTGAAATTCTTTACAAGTTTTTTCACAAAACTCGCCGGAAATATTACATTGAGAAAGCAAATCGAAGCAGGAGTAATCGAAGCGGATATAAGAAAAAGCTGGGAAAAAGATCTGGAACAATTTAAAAATATCCGGAAAAAATATCTGCTGTATGAGGATTTTTAGTGGAAACTCATTTTAGTCAAATTTATCTTAACCCACAAAGAGGGCTTAGTTGGAGAGTCATCATTCATCCTTTTTTTCTTTCTTGAAATTTTTATATAATTTATATGCGTAATAAATGGCTACAAGTATTACGACAACAATCACTCCGATATCAATCCACGATCTATATTCCCATTTCACAATAGAATCCCAATTATCCTGCAATTTATAACCAACATAAGCTAAAAATGTATTCCAAATTCCGGCTCCAATGATAGTGTAAATTGAAAATTTTATCAGATTCATTTTTGCCATCCCGGCAGGTATTGAAATCAAGTGACGAATAACAGGAATAAACCGACAAATAAAAATCGTAATGTCACCACGTTTTTTGAAAAATTTCTCAGATGTATCTAAGGCTTTTTTGTCAAGAAGTAAATATTTCCCAAATCGTTCTACAATAGGTCTGCCACCCCATGCTCCCATATAATAAGAAATAAGCGACCCAATTAAACTTCCAAGTGTACTGAAAAATATCACACCAGTAAATGTAAAAGTCCCTTTTGCAATAAGAAACCCTGCGGGGGGCATTACTGCTTCACTTGGAACAGGAGCTACCATGCTTTCCAGTGCCATTAAAATCATAACACTCCAATATCCGGCTGCTTCAAAAAAACGTAGAATATTTTCAATTAAAAATTCTGTAAAACCCATTGCGCAAATTTATTTCTATATTAGACAAAAAAATTATTTTACAAACTCTTCAGGTAAAAAATCGAGAAAGGTATCGCCACGCAAGCCAAGTCTCAGTGTTTCTGTAGAGATAACTTCGTTTGGAGCAATGTTGCCAAGGTTCACATTTGGTCCGATTTTTTTAATAAACCAAACAACTTGCGGTTTTAACGGTGCTTCCCAAATAATTTTTTCAGGACTGATATGGTTTAAAATATATCCGATAAGGTCTTCGTCAGCACTGCCGGTAGATTTATAGATGCCTACATTTCCGCTTTCCCTAGCTTCGGCAATAACTTTTTTCGCGCCTGCATCAAGCTCTTTCTGCATCATCTCTTTCCATTGTTCGGCAGAAAAATTTACAGATGCGTCTTTAGATCCTACTTCAGAAATCACATAAAAATCTTTTGAAAGCTCCCGTATGTATTCGCATTTTTTTTCATGGGGTATATACATGGACCCGTCTGAAACTTCAACTGTTGTTATTTCACAAACATCCAGATATCGGAGATATTCTTTAAACATGTTGCGAATAACAAAAGCTTCAAAAAGTGTTCCTCCAAAATAAGGACGAATGTCAGCATCTTTATATGCTTTGATTTTATCATGCAGTTGATTGCATAGCATTGAAGTGCCAAAACCAAATTTTACAAAATCAATATATTCAGAAGAAGCTTCAATCATATTCTCAGATTCTTTCAGGCTCAATCCTTTATCCATAACCATAGTAATGCCTGACTCTCTCTGTTTTTGTGGTCTTTCTGGCACAAAGGGCAATTTAAAATTCATCATTCTGTTTTATTTTTATCTGGATTGAACTGCTGCATTAGATTATTGATGAGATTATCATTTTCTGCACCTTTTGCAAAATTGAAAAAATCTTCATTATTTTCATATTCCTCAACTATTGCCAGTCTGAAATACGATTCGGTTTTTTCGTAATCTTTCAGATTCCAGTGGTATGCGGCAAGGCGGTAGTTTATCATTGCAACATTGCTATACATTGAATATCCCGATTCGAGAATTTCTATAGCTTTTGTAATATTACTCCGTCCGAATTCAAAATCGGAATAGCAAATTCTTATTTCATCATCATCGGGTGCTGTATGTACGGCCTTTTCAAAATTTTTATCGGCTTCATCGTTATTATCCATCTTCATGTAAGAATTTGCAATGAGCAGCAAATAATCAGGGTTATCTGGTTCTCTTTTTTCTGCTTCCCTTGCGAAGCGTAGGCTTTCTTCAAAATCTTCTTTTTGAAATGCAATAAAGCCTTTTCCCAGAAATGCATCTGCGAAATCATTATCTATTTGTAATGTTTTTTCATAATAAGAAAGTGCTGTTTCAAGATCATCTGTTTTTTCGTAGCACTCGCCAATGTAATAATGTGCGATTGCATTGTCTTCTTCAAGCAAAATAAATTCCTGATAATCTTTAATTGCATCCTGATAATTTTCAAGACTGGTGTAGGTATTTCCTCTATTGAAGTAAGCTGCTGCAAATTCATCGTCAATGGCAATGGCATAGCCGAATGCTTCAATAGCTTCTTCAAAAGCATCTGTCAGATTATACACTACGCCAAGGTTAAACCAAACATGCGAAGAAAAGGGGTCTTCATCTAAAAACATCTGATAATATTTGATGCTTTCGGTATAATTCGCCAATCTTTCGTAACAATAGGCCAGCTCAAATATAACTCCTGTGTTTGTTGTCTGTATTTTCAGCGCTTGGTTCAGATATTTAATAGCAAGAGTAAATTTTTCAGCATTTTCTAATGAAATAGCTGTAGAAATTAAAATATCTTCTTTGGTTTCATCTGCAAGGTGAATAGATTTCTCGAAATTTTCCAAAGCCTCTTTTTCTTTGTCCATTGCAATGTAAATTATTCCCATTAATAAAAACACATCGGGATTTTCACTGCTGACTTTTTCAAGTTTTTTTAATATGCTTAAGGCTTCACTTTTTCTACCTGTATTTGCTAAAACCTGCGCTTTCCGTAATTGGATTTCAGACGACAAAGGATGCATTCCTGAAGCTATTTCAATTGCACGCAATGCACTATTAGGGCGGTTTTTGTCAATATAATAATCTATGATATCCTGAAATTCATCTACATCAAAAAAATAACTTGTATTTTTTCTGATCATATCTTCATAACGGACGATGCTTTCATTGTTTTCATTGTCATTTTCTGACCAGTCTCTATCACTATCCATCTTTAAAAAATTTAAGACGGCTAAATTAATTAAATTAATCCAATTTTCTTTTTTAGGAATAAGCTTTTATTAACAATTTTGTCTGTGAAATAATGGGGGTTGTTATATTGTTGCAGCCTGCCTGTCGGCAGACAGGGTTGCAGGTTAGCATTTCGTATCGATCTAGATAAATTCTTTTTCATATTTTATTTCAAGTTCTATATATTCATATAGTAGCGTAGGGCTTTGTGTTTGCTGAAATTTTGCTTTTTCAGGGAGGGGGTTTTCTTCTGTGGGTTGAATAAAGGGCAAACTTTGTTTGGCTTAGGTTGAAGGTTGCTTTTTGTGGACAAGCAATGTGTTGCACTTTGTGCGTTGGCTTTTGCTTTTGCTTTTGATTTTAATTCAAATTTCTCATAGCCGTTTTTTAGATTTACCAAGTAGCGGTGCTCTTAATACATCATATATTCCTGTCTAACCGCTATGGCACTCCAACGGAGTGCGGGTACTGGTAATTTACATATCTTTCTAATCGCTATTGCACACCTACGGAGTGCTGGTTATACATGTTATTCTATCTTTTGTTATCGCTATTGCACACCTACGGAGTGCTAGTTATTCGTGTTATTCTATCTTTTGTTATCGCTATTGCACTCCTACGGAGTGCTGGTTATACATGTTATTCGATATTTTGTTATCGCTATTGCACACCTACGGAGTGCTGGTTATACATGTTATTCTATCTAACATTATCGTTATTGCACTCCTCACGTATCTGCCACAGCAGACGTGACAGGTACGGAGTGCGGGCACTGATGTTTTATACATCTTTATAATATTAAATGCTCCGTTGGAGCATAATAGCGATAATTCCAAAACAGATAGTATCTGCCAACTGCCCTGTAGGGGCGGAATAGAGTAAACTCTAATCAAAAAAGTCGAACAAATAATTTTCATCAAATTCTACTTCAAATTTCTTTAAAAATTCAAGATACTCTTCTTTGAATGTTTTCTTTTTGTGATGGATTTGTTGCCTGTCAATGTAATTGATTACATTACTTCTGTGCGACATACTGTAAGAGAACACGCCATAGCCTTCCTGCCACTGAAATTTATGTTTCGATAGTTTTTTTTGCTTTATAAACAAAGAAGTATCAGATTTAATATCTCTGACAAGATTTGGTATCAAGCAATTCGGGTGCATTCCGAAGAAAATGTGTATGTGGTCGGGCATGGAATTTATGGCAAGGGGCTTGTGCTTCTGATTGACCAGAATGCCTCCGATGTATTTATGCAGTTCATCGCTGAATGACGGGAGGATGAGGGCTTCGCGGTTTTTGGGTGAGAACACTAATTGGATGGAGAGTTGGTAGAAGACGTTTGCCATATTATCGGATGTTATTGCGCACCTACGGAGCGCAGGTTATACATATTGATTCTGTTATCGCTATTGCACTCCTACGGAGTGCGGGGCTCGTAATATAACTTACATTCCTATTTAATCTTTGAATAATACCTGTAATATATTTTTCTAAATCATGTTTCCATGCTTTTTTTAAAAGGGCATTTCTGTTTTTCACTGCAAAAACGAGATGTATATACAATTGGGTGTAGGTGTTTGCCATATAAATAGGATTACTGTTTCGGTGCTCTGCACCTGCAAATTTCATATTGTTCTGTATCTTTTACAAATGTTTCGCAGCTATGCTGCTACAAATGTTGTTGGTGCTCTGCACCTACAAATATTTCGCGGCTCTGCCGCTATTATGTAAAACAAATGTTACTTCTTCCACTGAAATACCACGCTGAAATATTTGTTTTACTGCATGATTTGAAAATATTTTTTTTTCCGGCATATATTATTTTTTTTTTCGCTTCGCTCAATATTTTTTGCTTCGTTCGGTAATGCTCAAACAAGTTTGGCATTACCCTCACTTATCGCAAAAATTCGACCGCCACATTTCGACTTCGCTCAATGCAAGCAGGCGGTATAATTAAATTGTTAAATTGATACCCTTCGACTTACTTCGACTGCGCTCAGCACAAGTCGCTCAGGGCAAGAATTGTTAAAAAGCCCGAACTGCACGCACATAGTAAGTGGAGTACTTATAGAGGCCGTACTGACCGCCATCGACGAAGCCCTGACCCCACGCGAGGCCGTTACCGTACTCGCTCGAACTCCAATAGCCGTTACTAGCAAAACCGCCGATTGCTACCCTATTTATATAAAGTTGGTTCAATTCGTCTTTACTTGGCAAATACCAGTCGCTATAGCCACCTAAAACCAAATCGGCACACAACTTTGCTGCTATACCTGCGGTGGTACACCCTGCAACAATATCAATTGTATTTTGTGCGCCTGTACCTATTGCTGTTCCATCCGCACCGTTTATTGTTGTACCATAACAACCCCATTCCGCACCTGTACTTTGATCGCTTGGTGCTGCTATTAAACCGTGTGTTTGACCTGCTATGTAACCGAGGTCGCCAGGTTGAAGAATATAAGCTATTATTCCCCCCTGGTAGCTTTGACCTATTGCAAGACAAGGTGTACTCTCTATTATGTTTAAGCTGTATTTGGGCTTACCATCATTCATAACATAAGCGCGGAAATAATATTTTGTACCTGAATTCAGATTTTCTATGTCTTTTGAAAACTTTTTAAATTCAGAAATAGCACCCAAAGAAACCTTGCTGTCTGCAATGGTAGGCTCGGCATTGGTGGAACTATAGCAAATACCGTGGTCGGGGTGGTCTGCAGGGCTCAGGTTGAATATATCTACTTCTATTTTCACAGTTGTGGCATCTACCACAGTGATGTTTTCTATATTGCTTTTGGTAACGCCGCTAAAGTCAAGTTTTTTGCAGGCATAGAAAATGAATATTGCAGATACTGCAAGGGTTGCTGTAAGTGCAAATGCTAAAAATTTTGTTTTCATATATTTTGATATTCTATTCAGCCGACGCACGCCTTTGACCCGTAAAGGGGGCTGGCGCACGTTGGCATTTTATTTTGATAATTTAATTTCGCAACCGGTGTTCATAATTTCAGAAGCAAGGTGATTTGAAATATTGAAATCTTCCTCTTTAATTGGGTGCGGTTCAATGTCAACAGAAAAATTGCGACTTAAAAACATGAATTGAATCTGCATATCAAATGTGTCAATATCATTTGGTACAACAAAGGCTAAATCAATATCGCTGTCTTTATGCGCTGTCCCTTTTGCATACGAGCCAAAAAGATAGGCTTTTTTAATATCGTATTTTTTTTCTTTTACAAGAAAATATAAATACTTTTCTGCTATGCTAAATACTGTTTCTTTATCCATGAATTAACCAATTTTAGTAGTTTTTATTTTTTCAGGATTCTGTCTGCAATCAAAAACAGCAGCAATATAAACAATGGGTTCTTCAATCCAGTAAAGGATTTTATAATTCCCTTCAACTAAAAATCGAATTTCATACTCCTTATTTTTTAATAAAGATTCAGTAGTTCCTATTCTCGGATGCTTTTCAAGAAGCAATGTTTTATCAACAATTTGTTTTGTAATTTGTTTTGCAGATTTTATTCCTGCATAAAAACTATAGTAATTAAAAACAGATTTCAAATGTTCTATTGCTGCATCAGTAAAAAGAACTGTTATTTCCATGTTGAAATTTCTTTTTTGAGATTACGGGCATTTTTAACTTTTCCGTTTTTTTTGTCTTCAACAGCTTTTTGGAACAGCGATTCATACTCTTGCAAAGACATTGGTTTAATTTCAATTTCAAGCATTTTCCTGTACTGTTCTTTAAGCAGATTTTCAAATTTTTCAATTAATTCTATACTTGAAACATTTAGAAAGTCACGCATTATCTGTATTTTTCTTGTTTGTATATCCATGATTATTTAGGAATTAGCCCTTCGTACGCTCAGGGTAACATTAATATTCAACTAATATAGTATTTTCATCGCCTGTAAATTCAGGGGTTTGAATACCGCTGATTTTTTTGGAATGTTCCATTACTTTTTCTTTTACATATTTTTTAAGCTCGCCCAAAGTGATTTTTTTATCGTTATTTTCATCAGCTTTGCCTTGCAGTCCGGCACAGAAATAGTAAGTAAATAAACCTGTTTCCGATGGATCGAAGCCTAGCGAAGTTTCTTCGCCGGTAGAGGAGCTTATCATTGTAAAAGCAGGATTATTTATCCAAGGGTTTTTAGGTTTTATTTTAACCCCTTTTTGCGCAACAAGGTTTTCTTCTTTCATTTTTTCACTCTTGCGAGAACTTCCGCTAAAACAGGCATCGAGTATTACGGTTACACTTTTTGCCCCTAGTTTTATAAGATTATCGTACAATTTTGTGGTGTTGTAACCAAAGGCTTCCAAATCTTCTTTAACACCGTCATAAGGGAACAGATAAGTGTTTTCGCCCGATTTATCGGGTATTCCATGTCCTGAATAAAATACAAACACATCAGTTTCGCCTTTTACAACTGCCTTTTGAAGTTCTCCATAATCAGGATTAAATACCTTATTGAATCTGCTCATGTTAACTTCGTTGTTTGTAAAGATTATAACCTGTTCTATACCGAGTATTTTTTCAAAATATTCTTTCATAATTGTTGCATCATTGTCGGCATAAGGCGCAGGGGCAATGTTTTCATATTTGCTAACGCCAAAAACCACGCCCACAGAATTTTTTCGCTTGGTTTGTGAAGGGATAACAGATTTTATATTCATTACATTACCTGTATTTGCAGTAAATTTTTTGGATGAATATTCAAACCTTGCTATATTTTTCGTGAGCGATTCAACATCTTTATTCAGGGTTACAATGTTTGTTTTTGGTGGCTTCTGATTTAATTTAACAGGTAGTTGAAATGCTGTTAAATTTCCTTTGCCTGATTCTTCTTTCAGATTGAGAAAAACAGGCAGATTTTCTTTGGTTGTAACACGTTTATTGGGGCTAAGTGTTATATAAATTTCTTTTGTCTCGCCTGGTTTTAAAGAACCTAAAGCACCTGAATTATCGCGAAGGAATATATTATTATCTGTACTTTTTACATCAAATGTTGTTATATTGGAAACACTCTGCCCAATGTTCTGCACCACAATTTTTGCTTTTACCGATTCGCCGGCTTGTAATTGTCCATCTTCAGTTATAGCCATAGTTCCTTCTCCTGCATCAAGAATTTCGAGACCTGAAAAAGCTAATTTCGGATATTGATATTCATAAGTTTGCAACACAAGAAATGCAGGGTCCATATCATAGCCGTACTTTTCTGTAACATTAATCTGCATTTTATGTTCTGCTGATTTTAAGTCTATATCTGTTGTGATAGGAATGTTAATTTTTTTCGACTCATTAGGTTTTAGTATTGAAATATTTTGAATTTTTCCAATTTTAAAACTTTGATAACTTTTATAGCTTTTATCATCTGTAATATTAACATTAAGATCATAAGCATTTCCTTTCCCCTGATTCGTAATTGTAATGGTCATTTCAGCTTTTTCATTGGCTTCGAGAATCCCGTTACCATTCGCATCTGCAAAAGAAAGTTCTGCAAACAAATTGGGTGGTAAGCCTCTTGTTGAAATAAATTTGGGTTCCGATTTTGCTTCTAGCCTGCTTTTGGTATCGGGTTCAAACAAAAATTCACCGGGTTTCAGATTTTTAACTTTTTTAGAAGTACGGTTCAATAAAAAATAATCCAATGCCCATACAGCAGCACTTATGCCGAGAGATGAAAGTGAAAGCGTATTATACATTTTAGCATTGCTCAACAATGCTGCTTCATTTGCCGCATTTGCTGTTGCGTAACTTGACAAAGCATTTGCCGCCATACCATTGAAAACAAAGATACCAGCAATACCTGCATAACCTATCGCACCAAGATACAATTTGTTTTTACCGCCTGCCTGTCTGTGTCCTGCACCTGGGTATAATGTGGAAAACAACCAGGCTTTCTGCATATTGCGTTCTGTTAACTTTGAGGCAAATAATTTAATGAAAATTTTCTCATCAAGGAATATACTATCATTAACAACATTCCATACTATTTTTTTTTCGGGCATGGGAGTTACATCCCTTGTATCGCCTAAAAGTGTTTTTGCCTTAATAATTTTTCCGCTTTCTGTGAATGCTTCAATCCATACAATATATTTATCTGCCGGATTACAGTTTTCAAAACCATAATTTACCTCAATACGGTCGTTATTAAATTGAAAGTCTTTTACTATCACTCTTGGAGTAGTAACCTGTGCATAAGTATTTATAATACTCAGGACTAACAGTACAAAAGCAAAGTAATATTTTTTCATAATTCGTATTTTTTTAAATCAAAATTATAGTTTCAAAAATAGGAATTTTTTATTTATCAACAAAATCATTCTGCGGGGAGCAAACGGCACCTCTTTGTTTTGGCGGAATCACTGGCGTAAAAGAGAAGCTCCGCCAAAACAATTCCGCAAGCGGAACAAGTTGTGGCGCTTGTGTGTAAGCTTTGTACGTTCTTTTGCAGCGGTGGCAGAAAAAGCAAAATTTCTTGTAAGAATTTATCTGTCATCATTTTTGTCGTTATGTTATCAAGGTTCGGATTTTTTGGAGGTATGAATGCTAACCTGCAACCCTGTCTGCCGACAGGCAGGCTGCAACAAAGTAATTTTAAAATATCAAAAAATATCAAAAAATATATATACAAAATCAAAAATTTTCCTTAATTTGCAAAAAATTTAAAATTTCAGTTATGAAAAGAATTATTACTTTAAGTTTATTTGTATTTATATATTTTGGCGCATTCTCACAGGGAACAGTGCCAAACGCTGGTTTTGAAACATGGACAGATACTGTTACATGTACAAGTTGGAGCTCCATTAGTGTTGCTCCTATTCCTCCTTTTTTCCCCGGGTTTTATGGAATGACACGTTCTGCTGATGCTCATACCGGTGTGTATTCAGCAAAACTTCAAACAAAAACAATCCCGAGTGTCAGCACTTTACCAGGAGTTACAACTCTCGGTGCTGTTGATCTTTTAACTCAAACTGTTTCAGGAGGAATTCCTTTTACGCAAAGACCTCAGACATTAAGTTTTTGGTATAAATACCAACCTTCTGGAACTGATTCAATGATGGTTGTTATTTTACTGACCAAAAGAAATACATCAACGAATCTTACAGACACTGTTGCTATTGGTTATTTTACAACAGGAACAGCAGCTTCGAGTTACACGCAACAAAATATTACACTTGAATATGTTATGGGAGCTAATCCTGACACTATGAATATTCTTGCATTAGCCTCTTCCGGTGTGATGACAGATGGCTCAACATTGTATATAGATGATTTTACATTATCCGGAACAGTAGTTGGAATGTCAAATGAAACAATGAAAGCTAGGATTGAAATACTTCCTAACCCATCAAATGGTCTGTTTGAAATTATAAATACAAATAGTACTGAAGCGACATTCAGAATTTGCAATGCTATCGGTAAAGAAGTTTATAACGGTTCTTTTTCAGGAAGAAAAAATCTGAATCTACAGCATCTACCTAAAGGAGTTTATTTTGCTGAAATAATCAACGGCAAGCAAAAAACTGTAAGAAAAATTGTTATTCAGTAATTGATTTTATAATACTAAAAAAGGCGCTGAATGTGCCTTTTTTAGTATTTGCTCAACCTGTTATTTTATTTTGCTGTTAACAACTTCTAAAATTTCTTTTTCCATCGCAATTGCTTTTTCCTCAATAAGCTTTCCTTTAGCAATAATATCTTCAACAAATTTTTTGTCTTTCAATCCTCCCGTATTAATTTTCACATTCAGATAAGCGCCCATAACTCCTGAACGAATAGCTAAAGCACCAACTCCTGCATCAGAAACAGAGGCGGGATTTCCTTTTTCTGCCATTGCTTTGCATATATTCATTCCTGCGAGAGAAGTTTCCATAACTTTAAACGGAATCTGAATAGCATATTTTGTTGCTTCCTCCATGGCTGCGTCACGTGCTGCTTTTTCTGCATCGGTTTTTTTAGGTAATCCCATCGCTTCCATTATATTATTGAAAGATCGTGTGTCTTCATCAACAAGGAAAAGTAATTCGTCTTTTAATTTCTGCCCTTTTTCTGCCCAATCTGAAAACTCTTCCCATCGTTCGTCCCAACCTGCTTTGTGCGAAGATAAATTTGCCACCATTGTTCCCAATGCAACGCCACATACACTCATATATGCAGAAATAGAGCCACCACCGGGCGCGGGAGATTCGGAAGCAGTTTCATTTGCAAAACCGGTACAAGTCATGTCCATAAGTTTTTTTCCGCCTTTTTCTGCTATCATATATTCAATGATTTTTTCTTCGGGAACAAAAGGCTTCAAATCATCGAGCCCCATTGATTTTACAGCAATTTTAATTATTTCTGCTTCGTCAATACCAACAGAACGATTCTGTTTTTTCAGAAAATATTTTCCGGCATCAACAAAAGTACTCAGAGGAGCAAGACCAACAATTTCAGTTCCTGAAACACGCAAACCTCTTTCCTGTGCTTTTTTACATACCTCGTCAAATGCAACATGAAGAGGAGTAACGCTTATATTCGTAATATTCATTGAAACCTGCGCGATGCCGTATTCATCAATGAACCAACCAATGGCTTTTGTCGCTTTCAAAGTACCCGGAATCATTACAGGATTTCCTTTTTCATCAACAACAGGTTTGCCGGTAATCTGACTCCCTTCGCGTTTTGGACGACCCTGTTCGCGAACATCAAATGCCAGCGCATTAGCCCTTCGGGTAGAAGTTGTGTTCAGGTTAAAATTTACAGCAATCAGAAAATCTCTTGCTCCAACTGCTGTTGCTCCTGCTTTTTCATTAAAACTTGCAGGTCCGAAATCCGGTTTCCATTCGGGTTTGGTAATTTTATCTTTCAGTCCTTCGTATTCACCACTTCTGCAATATGCCAGATTTCGCCGTTTTCCGTCAAATGCTGCGCTTTCATAACAATATACAGGAATATTTAATTCTTTACCAATACGTTCTCCAAGTTTACGAGCATATACAACAACTTCTTCCATTGTAATATTTGCAACAGGTACAAGAGGGCATACATCGGTAGCACCAAAGCGCGGATGTTCGCCTTTATGATTTTTCATATCAATCAGCTCCGATGCTTTTTTTACTGCGCGAAAAGCTGCTTCTATCACTTCTTCCGGAGACCCAACAAACGTAACAACAGTACGATTTGTCGCTTTACCGGGATCAACGTCTAGAAGTTTAACTCCTTCTACTGTTTCAATCTGATCTGTAATTTGTTTGATAATATTCATATCCCTGCCTTCACTGAAATTGGGGACACATTCAATAAGTTGTTTTTTCATGGATGCAAAGTTTATTTATTATAATGTATGCAAACCTAAATGATTTTTTAGAATCGGCAAAACAAAAATACATAGTGTTTGCAAGAAAACGCCAACTACTGCGTTACTCTTGTCATGAAAACAGTCATTTACAAAAGTAAACTCCTTGGTTTTCATGACTTCGAAAGCCTTGTATTTGACGTTTTCTTTTATCAAACACAGAGTTTTTTGCTGACACTACATAGTTAAACACAAGAAATTATTATGATGTTGTTACGAGTTGCAGGTTACGAGTTGCAGGTTGCAAGTTACAGGTTTATTGCTTATGGGTATTGAGCTGAATCGCCACTGCTTTGAAATTATCTGCGAAACATAACAACCCAGCAACCTGCAACCTGCAACTTCTTGATTAAGTTACTATTATTATCTAATAGCTCTGTTTTTCAATAAATTAACTAAATGTGTGTTTTTCAGCATTTTTTTTATTTGATATATGCGTTTAATGTTTTACTTTTGCGGCTGTTTAATCAAAATTAAAAATTAAATCCAATGAAAAAACATGTATTATTAAGCATCGCTTTGGTCTTGTTAGGGCCGGTAATTGCTTTTGCAAGTGAAGCTGATTTAAAAATTCCTGAAGCAATAAAAAGCCAACACATTTTGTATTGGGGCTTTGTAGTAACAATATTAGGTTTATTGTTCGGCTTATACCAATATATGAGAGTAAAAAAATTACCTGCACATAAATCAATGCTCGACATTGCTGATGTTATTTACAAAACTTGCAGTGCATACTTAAAACAACAGGGTAAATTTTTAGCAATTCTTTTCTTATTTATTGGTGCTGCTGTAGCCGGATATTTTGGATTTTTATCTCCTATAGGTGAAACAGCAGGAGCAAGATTTGGAAGTGTTGCATTAATTATTACATGGACTGTTATCGGAATTCTTGGTTCTTATACTGTAGCAGCCTTTGGCATTAGAATGAATACTCTTGCAAATGCTCGTATGGCTTTTGCATCCTTAAGAAGAGACCCATTAAAACTTCTTACCATTCCTTTAAATGCAGGTATGAGTATTGGTGTAGTGTTAATATGTGTTGAGTTAATATTAATGCTTGTTATTTTATTGTTTATGCCAAGTCATTTAGCAGGCGCTTGTTTTATCGGTTTTGCTATCGGAGAATCACTTGGAGCTTCTGCTCTGCGTATTGCCGGAGGTATTTTTACAAAAATTGCTGACATTGGCTCAGACTTAATGAAAGTGGTTTTCAAAATTGGTGAAGACGATCCACGTAACCCTGGTGTTATTGCTGACTGTACCGGTGACAATGCAGGTGACTCAGTTGGTCCAACTGCAGACGGGTTTGAAACTTATGGTGTAACAGGTGTTGCATTAATTTCATTCATATTATTAGCTGTAGGTGGTGTTGCTTTAGGAATGACTGACGCAATAACTGATAGTTTAAAAGTTGATTTGTTAGTTTGGATATTTGTAATGCGTATATTAATGATTGCAACATCCATTGTTGCTTTCTGGATTAATGGATTTATCAGTAAAGCAAAATATGGTGGCAAAGATGATCTTGATTTTGAAGCTCCTCTTACCAACCTGGTTTGGATTACATCTATACTTTCAATCGCTGTTACATTTATAGCCAGTTATATTATGATCCCTGTTTTAAACGGGAACACTGATATGTGGTGGATTCTGTCAATCATCATCAGTTGTGGTACAATCGGAGGAGCTTTAATTCCTGAATTTACAAAAATATTCACTTCTCCAAAATCATCCCATGTACAAGAAGTTGTTGCCGCTGGTCGCGAAGGTGGGGCATCATTAGTAATACTTTCTGGTTTAGTCGCTGGTAATTTTAGTGCTATATGGACTGGTCTTGTATTCTTTGTATTAATGTTTCTTGCATATTTCACGAGTACATTTGGATTAGATACGATAATGATATATCCATCCATTTTCGCTTTTGGTTTAGTTGCATTTGGTTTATTAGGAATGGGGCCTGTAACAATTGCGGTTGACAGCTATGGACCTGTTACAGACAATGCGCAATCAGTTTATGAACTTTCTTTAATTGAAGATGATAAAGAAACTGCTTCTGCTGAAATAGAAAAAGAATTTGGGTTTAAACCAGATTGGGAAAAATCAAAACATTATTTGGAAGCAAATGATGGTGCCGGAAATACATTTAAAGCAACAGCTAAACCTGTATTAATTGGGACGGCTGTTGTTGGTGCAACAACAATGATTTTCTCACTAATTTTAATGATTGGTAAATCAACCGGAATTAGTCCTGAACTTATTCTTAATTTATTAAATCCTTACACAATTTTAGGGTTTATCCTTGGTGGTGCGGTTATTTATTGGTTTACAGGAGCATCTATGCAAGCAGTTACTACGGGTGCTTACAGAGCTGTTGAATACATTAAAAAACACATAAATTTAGATCCAAATGCTCCTAAAAAAGCAGATATTAAATCTTCAATTGAAGTTGTTAAAATTTGCACACAATATGCTCAAAAAGGGATGTTCAATATTTTTGTTGGTATTTTCTTTTTTGCTTTAGCTTTTGCTTGTTTTGCTGCACCAAAAGGATTAACACCCCAATTAGTTGACAGTCTAAAAACATTACAAGGAGAAGAACTTAATCAAGCTACTGCCTTGGTAGTAAAATATGCACAACCAATTTCTTTATTTATTGGCTATTTGCTTTCTATTGCTGTATTTGGTTTATACCAGGCTATTTTCATGGCCAATGCTGGTGGATGCTGGGATAATGCAAAGAAAGTTATTGAAGTTGATTTAAAAGAAAAAGGAACACCATTACATGATGCTTCTGTTGTTGGAGATACTGTTGGCGATCCTTTTAAAGACACTTCATCTGTTGCCCTTAATCCTATTATTAAGTTTACAACCTTATTTGGATTACTAGCCATGGAAATTGCAATTTCACCAAATTTCAGAGATGTAGCGTTTTATTTTGGTCTTGTATTTATGGTTATTTCTTTGATTTTTGTATGGCGTTCATTCTATAAAATGAGAATAGAAAAATAAATTTATAAACTAAAATGCCCTCGGTTTTTCCGGGGGTTTTTTAGTTTATATTCGATTTAATAACTTCATTTTTTTAAGTTGTAAGTTGAAAGCATGAAAGCAATTTTTAACCCGTTTCTTATAGATAAGAAAATTGATTTTTATTTAATTGGTATTTTATTATTAATTATCGGCATAATTATTTATAAATTACCCTTTTTGAATTTGCCTTATTATTGGGATGAAGCATGGTCTTATTCTGCTGCCATTGGAAAAATGTATGAGAGTGGTTTATCTTTAATGCCCGGGAGTATTCCCGCAGATAATTACAGAGGACATCCTTTACTTTTTTATTTTCTTGCGGCTGGCTGGATGAAAATTTTCGGTACAAGTTTAATTTCCGGACATAGTTTTGCTTTATCAATATCAATATTGCTTTTACTTTCTACCTATTTTTTTTGTAAAAAATTTATTTCTCCTGTTGTTGGATTTGTTTCCGTTTTGTTTTTTTCCCTACAACAATTATTTTTATCGCAGTCAACTTTTGTAATGCCGGAGATGATGCTTGCTCTATGGACAATCCTTACACTTTATTTTTATTTGAAAAGGCAAAAAATACAATATATTATTTTTGCTTCTTTTGCTGTTTTTACAAAAGAATCTGCACTTACGCTTCCCTTGGCATTATTTATTATGTCTTTTGTTGAAAACTATTTTATTCAAAAAAAAGAATGGAAAATAATTATCAAAGATTTGTTTTTTATCAGTGTGCCCGTTTTGCTGATTGGTCTTTTTTTTATTATTCAAAGAATAAAAATGGGTTGGTTTTTCTTCCCGGAACACGTTGGGTTAATAAAATGGCATTGGTCTGATTTTCATAATAAAGCAGTAGTAATCTGGAATTTTATTTTTGATCTTCAAAGCAGAGCTTATATCTCAATTTTATTTATCGTTGTTATTACTATTTTTTGGAAAATATATTCGTGGAATGAGCGTTTTGTTATTGCTCTTGCTGCATTAATTATCCCACAATTATTTATTGATTACATTAATTTTGAAACCCAGATAAAATTTTGGATTTTATTAATATCTCTTTTGCTGTTTTATAAAAAAGTGTTTTATAAAATGTATGAGATAAATTTTGAGCATGCCCGTTTTGTTAATGCTGCTGGTTTATTCGTTTTTATTTACATTATATTTTCTGCCTTAAATTTTTATACTCATCGTTATTTATTAATTATTTTCCCACTCTTTTTTTTAATCGTTTTTTATTATGTTTTTCATATTTTAGAAAACAAACCTATTGTTAAAATTGTGTTGATATTTTTTGCGCTTTTTATGACAATAAGACAATTAGGAGGTCATAATAGATATGGGGATGATGATACCTATGTTAATGATATTTTGTGTCATCAGGAAGCAATTAAATATTGTGAGGATAATAGATTATATGACAAATTAATATGTTGCGATTTTTTAATAGCTAAAGATTTGGCGAACCCTTATGCAGGATATTTAAAATCTAATAAAGTTTTTTTAAAAACAACTTATGATATAAATAGTAATGCCGATTATTATATATTTAAAGGATCTCCTTATTGTAGTATAAAAGATTTTGCCTCTATAATACAAAGAAACAAGCTTGAAAGAGTCAAAGTTATTGTTTATGGTTTTGTGAGGCTTGAAATATATAAAAGGAATAATACTTAAAATTGTATTTTATTTTATTACGATACATAGCAAGGCTTTAAAAGGCATGATACAAAATGTTTATTTATCATACTTTTTTTTCAAGTTTAATTTTAATTAAAAAATAGAGTAATATGTCTGTTATTTTTAGATTAATGTTTTTTGTTTGTTCTTTATTTATATTTTTTTCATGTTCATCTATATCAAACAAACCTAATCAATTTGAAAAAATGATAGATACTACGAAATTATATTATATAGAGTCTGTTTATAGTCATAAGTTTTTGGATATAGATAAAGGATCGGTTGATGATGGCGCAAATTTAATTCAATTCTCATTTAATGGTATGGATAACCAAAAGTTTAAATTCAGACTTTTGCCTGATGGTTTTTACAATATTATTTCCGTAAAAAGCGGTAAATATTTAGATGTTAAAAATAATTCAGTTGAAAGCGGAACAAATATAATTCAATGGAATTGTAATAATGCGGAAAATCAAAAGTTTGATGTTGTTTTTCAAAATGATGGAAATGTAAATATTTTCTCTAAAGTAAGCGGAAAATGTTTTGATGTAAATGCTGGGAGTATGGAAAACGCTGTTTCTATTGTTCAGTGGGATTATTCCAATAGCCATAATCAAAAATTTGCAATTAAAATAGTTCAATAATTTTTTTACTTATTTATATTTTTGTACTTTCGTGTTTATTCCCGAGTAATAATTTAATAAATCCAATATTATGAGGAAAAACCTACTTTTTATCAGCTTAATGTTTCTGCCATTTATTGTAAATGCGCAGAATAACTCAGTTTTAAACAATCCTCAGAATCTATCTCAATACAGGAATAACAAAGGTACTACTTATACAATAAAATTAACAGGGACAGATCAGGGTTCTGTTTGGGGTGGCGCAGACGGGTATTATACAGATGATTCCCGTATAGGGAAAGCAGTAGTACATGCTGGTCTTTTAAAAATTGGTCAGGAAGGTCTTGTGAAAGTAACGATTCTACCGGGTCAGCCAAAATATACCGGCAGCACAAAAAATGGAATAACGACTAATAATTATGGCTCTTTTTTGGGTAGCTATAAATTTGAATCTGTTTCACCAGATGCAGGCTCTCAAAGTACCTCAATTATAAATAATCCACAAAACCTATCACAATACCGTAAAAATACCGGTACAACCTATACCATTAAGTTAACAGGGACGGATCAGGGTTCTGTTTGGGGTGGTACAGACGGGTTTTATACTGATGATTCCCGTATTGGGAAAGCAGTAGTACATGCAGGTCTTTTAAAAATTGGTCAGGAAGGTCTTGTAAAAGTTACGATTTTACCGGGTCAGTCAAAATATACCGGTAGCACAAAAAATGGTATAACAACCAATAATTATGGTCCGTTTATGGGAAGCTATAAATTTGAATCCGTTTTACCAAATGCAGGCTCTCAAAGTACTTCAATTATAGATAATCCACAAAACCTATCTCAATACCGTAAAAATACCGGTACAACCTATACCATTAAAGTAACAGGGACTGATCAGGGTTCTGTTTGGGGTGGTGCAGACGGGTACTATACTGATGATTCTCGTATTGGGAAAGCAGTAGTACATGCTGGTCTTTTAAAAGTTGGTCAGGAAGGTCTTGTGAAAGTTACAATTTTACAGGGTCAGCCAAAATATATCGGTAGCACAAAAAATGGTATAACGACTAATAATTATGGTTCGTTTTTGGGTAGTTATAAATTTGAAAAGTAATTTATTTAGTGGTTTTGTAATTAATTTTTAGCAATAATATTTAATTTTTGGTTATCAGTATTGAGTATTAATTTAACATTAAGATTATGAGAAAAAATCTACTTTTTATCAGTTTAATGTTTCTCGCATTTATTGTAAATGCGCAGATAACAATTACAGAATCGGATGTATTAACTATCGGCGAGTCAAATATCAGCGCAGTAGATACATTACCTTCACGCATCAGTGCTATTTCTCCCGGTTCGGCCGGAGCAAATCAAACTTGGACGTTTACAACTGTTGTCCAGATTTATAATGATACGGTTGAAGCTGTAAACCCAACGGGTATTCCCTATGCTTCATCTTACCCGAATGCAAACATTGTTGTAAATACCAGATTTAACAATTTCCCTTCACATTATTATTTAAAGAAAGATGCGAATGATCTTTTTGTTTATGGAATTTCTGCTGATGTTGCCAATACGCAATCATTAACGAATGTCCCCTTTACTCCGGGATTTTCGTTGATAAAATTCCCTTCTACTTATAACAGCACTTTTACGGATAATTATAAATCTTATTTGCAAATGCCAGCACCTCCGAATCAGTTGAATGCTGATTCTATTAAAAGAAATGCTCATACAAACAGGGTTAGTCTTGTTGATACTTATGGCTCTCTCACAACACCTACAGGTACTTTCCCGAACACAATCCGGCAGAAAGTTACTGAAATTACTATTGATACGATGTGGGCAAAAATTCCCATCGTTGGCTGGTATCAGATTTCAACATCAAACGATACTATTGTTACCTACTCATGGTGGGCACAGGAAATCGGAATGCCTGTTTGCGAAATTGAACATTATCCTCATGTAACTCCCACAACAAATCAGGTAAAATGGTACATTGATCCTGCATCTTATATTGCTCAGGAAAATTTGAGTCAGAGCTCTTTTGTTTACCCAAATCCTGCATCAGATGAGATAATTGTAACCATGCTTGATTCAAATAAAGAATATGTAATTTCAATTTTTGATATGTTAGGCAAAGAGATAAAAAAGAAAATTATTTTGAATGAGAATCTGGTGAAATTGAATACAGATAATATGCCCAATGGCTTATACATGTTGAATATTATTGAAAACGGAAAGCCTGTTAAAGCAGAAAAGATTTTAATAAGCAGATAATAATTCAAAAACCGTTGGTTGAGCATGTCGAAATCAGCAGTTTTTTTATTTAATCCCTGCAAGAAAACTCAGTGTCAGATAAGAAAACGTCAAGTTCAAGGTGATACATTGAGCTTGCCGAAATGCTTTCGAAGACCTGAAAATCAAGAGTGTACTAATGTACATGATTGCTTTTCAGGTCGAGAGTAACGCTGAAATTGGCGTTTTCTTGCTGACACTATTTTATAAATCGGTATCCCAATCCCCATTCAATGTAATCTGCAACGCCCAGATGGGCTTTCAGTGATATGTTCGTGAAGAAATTTTTAGAAACATTATATCGGAAATATAATCTTGTGTACAAAGGGAAAAATGGTTCTTCAGTATACCATGTGTAAATCCCCAGATTCGCCCCTATAGAAAATTTTTTAATAAGAAACTCATGCGACACGTAAATCCCATTACGAAGGGCATTTTTAAATCTGACTTCTTCTTTTGATGATTCTTCATAAACTGTTTCGTCATAAAAAATATCTGTTCCTCCTCCAATTTTTCTTTTGTGATTTATCTGACGTGAAAAACACAGGGACAAGGAAGACATAAAAAAATTAGAACCCCGCGGAGGTGGTATTGATTTTGTGCCCACAGCATACAAAACTGTAAATTCATTTTTTTTAATACATGAAGGAATTTCAAGTTTATTGAATTCCTCTTCATATTCGTTAAAATAATAACGTAATCCGATATCTGCATTTGCAACATTAATCCCAAGATTGGGCTGCGCAATTGCTCCGTTTGAATAATGACAGGCTCCGATTCCTCCTATTATTTCAATTTTTTTATTAATTCTGTAAGCTGCATTAAGGTGTACGTTGAAATATACATTCAAATGAGTGCCAATAGCAAGATTCATGTAGTTTTCTTTGTAATCCCATTTTCTGGTAATATAGGAAGCGCCTATCGCAAAATGATAATTCAAACTAAATTTTTTTGTACGATAAAAAGGAGAATTCAAATATGCATATAAAGCATGAACCTGACCCAGTAATTTGGGATCGCCAAGGTTTGCAAAATAATAACCCGCTCCATATTCTGGATACCGGTACAATTGTTCCCATAAATCAATTCCGTTTGTTTGTCGCCCCAATTCAATCTGCATTGATCCAACATGCCGCATCAGATTTCCCATAGATTCACGATGCCGGATAAGTGCGCCATAACCAAACTTTCCTTTTATAAAAAAATTAGGAATGCTGTCTCTCCCTGCAATAGACGAAATAGAAATAAATAAAAATAATATAATAATATAGTGCCGCATCGCTAAATTTTAATCATTACAAAGAAATAAAAATTTCGCAGCATTTTATCTTAATTGAAATATGAATATGCAACTCAAAAAATATTCTGCATGAGAAAAAGAATTAAGTCAATAGGAAATTCAATAGATATACAATTGTTAGTTTAATAGATGTACAATAGTGCAACAATAGATGTTCAATAGATGTTCGATAGATGTACAATTGTATTCCTACCGAATTCCTATTGTATTCCTACCGAATTCCAATTGTATTTCTACCGAATTCCAATTGTATTCCTACTGAATTCCTATTGTATTCCTACCGAATTCCTATTGTATTCCTACCGAATTCCTATTGTATTCCTACCGAATTCCTATTGTATTCCAATCTAACATCAATTCTTAATTCGTAAAAAAATAAATACTCCAAACATTTTATTATTTTTACAAGCGTGAAAATTAAATTAGAACTTTAAAATGAGACTTGTTGTAAAAATTAAAGATAAAATTAATTCTTCCGATCATCTGGTAATTATTACTACCGGAAATAATTTCTTAAATGAATATTCATTCTCTGTTCTTGAGAAAAATTTCATTAAGGATTCAATAAAAAATAAGGAAAAGCTAATCAGCATTAATCAGTACAAACGTTGGATATTTATTTGCATTCCCGATAAAGGGAAAGATAAGTATCAGCAACAGGAGAATTTTAGAAAAGCTGCTTATAAATTATATGCCGTTTTAAAGACAAAAAAAATTACTTCTGTTACGATTTCTGATATCAAAAAAAATATTCAAAATTCTATTTCTTTTGCAGAGGGATTAGCTTTGAGCAATTATCAGTTTTTGAAATATTTTAAAAATGCAAAGGAAAAAGAGTCAAAACTTCAAGAGATTTTTATTCAATTACCAAAATCTGCAGATTCATCCATAGAAAAGCTAAATGCCGTAATTGAGGCTGTATATACTGCAAGAAATCTTGTGAATGAACCTTCGAATTTTTTAACCGCAACGCAACTTGCAAAAGAAGCGAAAGAATTTTGTGTGTCTGCCGGGTGTCGTGTTGAAATTTTTGAAAAGAAGAGAATTGAAGCATTGAAAATGGGCGGTCTGCTTGCTGTTAATAAGGGAAGCGTTGATCCTCCTACATTCACAACAATAGAATGGAAACCCGCGAAGTCTAAGAATAAAAAACCAATTATACTCGTGGGGAAAGGTTTGGTTTTTGATACAGGGGGATTATCACTGAAATCAACTGCCGGTATGGATGCCATGAAGTCTGATATGGGAGGTGCGGCTGCAGTAATAGGTACAATGTATGCTGTAGCGAAAGCAAAGCTTCCGGTTCATATTATTGGTCTTATTCCGTCTACAGATAACCGCCCGGGAGTCAATGCCTATGCGCCCCAGGATGTAATTAAAATGCACAACGGCTTAATGGTGGAGGTTTTAAATACAGACGCTGAAGGGCGTTTAATACTTGCTGATGCCTTAAGTTATGCCAAGCAATTTAATCCCGAATTAGTTATTGATCTTGCTACTCTTACAGGGGCAGCAACTGTAGCTACAGGACAGCACGGTATTGTGGCAATGGGAACAGCATCCGATAAATTTTTTGATGCGCTCGATAAAAGCGGGTATAATGTTTACGAACGTATTGTGCGCTTCCCGCTTTGGGATGAATACAAAGAATATATCAAATCTGATATTGCGGATATTAAAAATGTTGGAAACAGAGAAGCAGGAGCAATCACTGCAGGAAAATTTCTCGAGTGTTTTACAAAATATCCTTGGATACACCTTGATATTGCCGGCAGTGCTTATCTGGATTATCAGACGCATTACCGTGGAAAAGCCGGATCCGGAATCGGAGTACGCCTTTTATTTGATTTTTTTAGAAATTACACGGTGGGAAAATTTAATTCAAAATATTTTTAACTAATGCTATGCACATTGTGGATAATGTAGGACTTCCGACTTCGGACACACAAAAAAAACATTTTGCGAAGCAAAAGTAATAAAGAAAAAAATCATACACATCAAATTGCATCAATCATATAATTTTCAAATTAATAAATTTTCAAATTAAAATACATGGAACGTAAAATTATAAAAGTCGGAATAACACAGGGAGACATCAACGGAATAGGTTATGAAGTAATTATTAAAACCCTTATGGATCCAAGAATGCTTGAAATATGCACACCCATTGTATATGGCTCTCCTAAAGTTTTTGCTTATTATCGCAAAGCGCTGAACATTGTAAATTTCAGCTTGAACAGCATACGCAGCGCAGATGAAGCCTTGCCGAAAAAAGCCTATATTATTAATTGCCTCGATGATAATGTAAAAGTAGAAATCGGACAGGTAACCTCCGCCGGAGGAGAGGCTGCTGCTATTTCTTTAAAAAGAGCTACCGATGAATTGAAAGCAGGGAAAATAGATGTTCTGGTAACAGCTCCTATTAATAAGCAAAACATTCAATCGAAAGATTTTAATTTTCCGGGGCATACAGAATATCTTGCAAAAAAATTTGATACAGAAAATTATCTGATGCTGCTTGCATGCGACCGCATTAAAGTGGGACTCGTAACTTCTCATGTTCCGATTGCAGAAGTTCCTAAGTTAATTACCAAAGAAAATATTCTGAATAAATTAAGAATTATTAATGATTCGTTAAAAAAAGATTTTGCTGTAATCAAACCTAAAATAGCAGTTTTGAGTCTGAATCCTCATTGCGGTGACAGTGGTTTGCTTGGTACTGAAGAAAAAAACATAATTATTCCTGCAGTAGAGCAAGCTAGAGAAGAAAAAATTTTAGCTACCGGACCTTATGCTGCAGACGGTTTTTTTGGTTGTGGCGCCCATATAAAATTTGATGCAATTCTTGCAATGTATCACGATCAGGGGCTGGCTCCTTTTAAAGCAATTGCATTTGAAGAAGGTGTTAATTACACAGCTGGGTTGCCATTTATCCGTACGTCTCCTGCTCATGGAGTAGGATATGACATTGCAGGCAAAGGTGTAGCAGATGAAAGTTCATTCAGACAAGCTTTGTATATGGCTTGCGATATTTTTCACAATCGGAAAGTGTATGCTGAAATAAATAAAAACCCTCTGCCTTTTAGTAATGATAAAGCCAAGGACTCTTAGTGGGATTTTTTATTTCCCTAATTAATATTACATTTGCATCGAAAATATTAAAAATTAATTTTTAAATGGACGACGGACCTGCCTTATATTATCAGACTTACTCCTTCTGGGGCAGGGATCGTTTTACCAAATAATCTTTTGCTGCCGAAGAATAGTTTTCGGATAATCTGCCTTTTACATAGGTTTCTTTGTCCTGGTTTTTATAAAACCTTTAATTCGTATTGCTATGATTAAATATTGGAAACAGGAAGAAAAAGGCTTGGCTGAAATTTTCACTTATGAAAAAGGATGCTGGATGGATCTGGAAAGTCCTTCGAAAGAAGAAATAGATTTGTTAGTGAATGAATTCAGGGTTCCCGAAGATTTTATAAACGACATCCTCGATATTGACGAACGTTCCCGAACCGAAATTGAAGGTCGGTGGTTGCTCATTATAATACGTATTCCTGTTTATCTTTCTAAACATACAGTCCCTTTTTACACAATTCCTATGGGTGTTCTGATTTCACCCCATGTTACCATTACTATTAGTTTATACGAAAGCGAAGTTACAAATCCCAAAGTACTCTCAAAATTTAAAACATTTAACATTAATAACAGACATAATTTTGTTTTATATTTGTTATTAAGGTCTTCTTCATTATATCTGAATTACCTCAAGGTTATTAATCGCCAGACTAATAATATTGAAAAAGAAATTCAGAAAGCAACAAAAAATTCTGAATTACAGGCCTTGCTGAGAATGGAAAAAAGCCTTGTTTATTATCAGACATCTCTTAAATCAAATGAAATGCTGATAATGAAATTGCAGCGTATAAAGTTGGCGCAAAGCGAACAAGTGGATGAAGATCTTCTCGAAGATGTTATTGTTGAAAATAAACAGGCCAGTGAAATGGCTAAAATCCACAGCGACATTCTTGCAGGTCTTATGGATGCTTTTGCCTCTGTAATTTCAAACAATGTTAATGTTGTGATGAAGCAACTCACAGTAATTACCATTATCTTGATGATACCAACACTCGTTGCAAGCGTTTTTGGGATGAATGTTCCGAATGGCATGGAGGCTAATAAATATGCACTCTGGATTATAATGGGGGTTTCCTTTGGCGTTGCAATTGCCGGTGTTTTTATATTCAGAAAAAGAAATATTTTCTGATTTTTCTCATATTCCCTGAATATTTTTTCTCATTTTAAATTTTATATTAAATTATTTTATATATTTGCATATAAATATATAGATATTTACATATAATATATATGTATAATGATTGAGCAAATAAAAAATCGGTATTCCGTTTTGATAACAAATGAAGATTCTTTGTCTTGTGGCAATACGATTCAATATGTTAACGTAAAAGAAGCGGATATCTGTCTTGACCTTGGTTGCGGCAGGGGAACAGACGCTTTAAAACTCGCTCCTTTAGTAGGGAGTGAAGGTTTTGTATTTGGCGTGGATATTACGCCGGAAATGATTCAAAAAGCAAAAAAAAATGCAGAAATATCCAATACGAAAAATGTAGATTTTATTGTTAGTCCTATTGAAGTTTTACCATTCAAAACATTTACTTTTGATTGGGTTATTTCAAATTGTGCGTTGAATCATTCTCAAAATAAAAGTCAGGTTTGGAATGAAATATTCAGAGTTTTAAAGCCCCATGGACAATTTGTTGTAAGTGATATTTATGCTGTAAACCCGATTTCAGAGGAATACAGTAAAAATTCTCAGTTTATTGCAGAATGCTGGGCGGGTGCTGTTACAAGGGATGATTATATTGATCAGATTATTGATGCTGGTTTTCGCGATATTATGATTTTGCATGAAAGCAGCCCTTATGTGCGTGAAAAAGCAGAATTAATAAGTTTTACTATTACGGGCATTAAGCCTGGCGTTTGTTCTTGTTGTAGTTCCTGAAACAAAAAAATATTTGATGTAGAAAAATATTTTGTATTTTTATAAAAATATATACACATGAAAAAATATTTCTCCTTTTTACCGTTTTTTATTCTTGCAGCTATTATTAGTTGCAGCAATGCGACATCACAGGATTCTGATAAAGGAAATGGGAAATCGCTTGCTCCTTCTGAAAAATCATCTCTTGTGAAAAAAATTAATACAGCAATTTTTAAAGAAAAAATATTTGATTTTGACGTTCACAAAGACTGGAAATTTTCAGGAGACAAGCCTTGCATTGTTGATTTTTATGCAGACTGGTGCGCCCCATGCAGAATGATAGCACCCATTCTTGATGAATTATCAATAAAATATGAAGGTAAAATAGATATTTATAAAGTAAATATTGATTATGAAAAAGCCCTTGCTGGTGCATTTGGAATAAGTAGTATTCCTGCCGTTTTGTTTTGTCCTAAAGATGGTAAACCCTCAATGGCTAACGGTGCACTTCCGAAAGAAGATTATGAAAAAGCGATTAACGAAGTCTTATTGATTAAGTAAATGATGTATGCAAATTGTGGAAGAATATCTTTAATGATGGAAGTCGGCAGACAAAAAAGTCAGCAGTCAAAATAGTCGGCAGTTGGCAGTCAAATAGTCGCCAGTCAAACAGACTGAGGACTGAGGACTGAGGACTGTAGACTGTAGACTGTAGACTGAAAAAACATAAATTAATAAATAAATCTAAAAGTATGAAATCACTTGTAAAGAAAAAAAATCAGAAAAAAAATGATGGTACAAAAGTCGCACAATGCTGTGCAAAAATTTCAAAAACTGTTGCTGGTTGTCACGATTAAATTTGGTTATTAAGGCAAAATTAGTTTTGTTTAAAACGTTAATATTTATTCGTTACTTTTGCCTTTTGTCTTTTTCCTTTTATTGTACAATCGTTCCATGGAACGATTCCTACAATCTCTTTTGCCTTTTACCTTAAATCTCCCTATTCATGCAGCCTTCAAAGCACAACATTATTTCAAAAATAAAAGACTCAAATGATTTTTTTATGGTCAATCCTTTATCCGGAAATGCCGATATTTTAACGGAGAAAGAGGTCATGGCATTCCAGAATGGCAAATTTGAGAATACCGATGAACTGATGGGAAAGGGCTATATTGTTGATCCGCTAAAAGAACAAATGCTTTTTAATTATAAGTACATCCGTTCGCTTGAAAGTAAAAACGGTGATGAAATTCAGATTTTTTTTGTTCCCAATTACTCCTGTAATTTTGCGTGTTCCTATTGCTATCAGGATATGTATGAGCAAGCCAAAGATTTAAGTGATGCGAACATGATTGATGCTTTTTTCAATTACATTTCAGATGCTTTTAAGGATCGCCAAAAATACATTACAATTTTTGGAGGCGAGCCACTTCTTGCTTCTGAAGCGCAAAAGCAAAATATTAAAAATATTATTTCTAAAGCAAAAATTTATAATTTAGGAATTGCTGTTGTAACAAACGGATACCATCTAACAGAATATATTGATATCTTAAAACAAGGTATTATTCGCGAGATTCAGGTTACTTTAGACGGAACAAAAGAAATACATGATAAACGAAGATTTTTAAAAAATAAATCTGGAACTTTCGATAAAATTGTAGAAGGGATTGACGCCTGCATTGATGCGAAGCTACCGGTTAATCTCAGGATTGTTGTTGACAAAGAGAACATAGATGATTTACCTGCATTAGCAAAATTTGCTATTAGTAAGGGCTGGACAAACTCTGTTTTTTTTAAAACGCAATTGGGAAGAAATTATGAATTGCATCATTGTCAGGAAGAAAATTCGCGCTTATTTACTCGTATTGAAATGTATGAAAATATTTACAATCTGATAAAAAAATATCCTGAAATTATAGAATTCCACAAGCCGGCATTTTCAATATCAAAATTTATTTTTGAAAATGAAGAGCTACCGGAGCCTTTATTCGATTCCTGCCCTGCATGCAAAACGGAATGGGCTTTTGATTATACAGGAAAAATTTATTCTTGCACTGCAACTGTAGGTAAAGATGGGGAGGAGCTGGGAACATTTTATCCACAGGTATTTCTTGATGAAAATAAAATAAAAGAATGGCAGCAACGTGATATTACATGTATTAAGGAGTGCAAGGAATGTTCTTTACAACTTGCTTGTGGTGGAGGTTGTGGCTCTGTAGCAAAAAATCAAACAGGAAAAATTGCAAGCCCTGATTGTCGGCCTGTAAAAGAATTGCTGGAATTAGGTTTTTCGTTGTATGCAAAGTGAGCAACCTGGGTTTCGACTCCCCTCAACCCCCGGTTACTCTCCACCCTGCTGACTTCGGCTCCGCTCAGTCAGCGGTCAAACCTATACAACCTACAACCTGCAACCTGATAAGTTGAGCGAAGTCGAAACTTGCAACCTGCAACAACAATAGTCTATTCATAAACAAAAACATAATCTTAAAAAATATGAAAGAAATAACATCTGCGGAATTTGAAAAAGAAGTACTGCAAAAAATAGGAATTGTTGTAGTAGATTTTTATTCAACTGAATGTCCACCATGCGAAGCATTGGCGCCAAAATTTGATGCATTGAGCGAACTCTATAAAGGGCATGCAGAGTTTGTGAAAATTTTCCGACAGGGGAACAAAGAGCTTGCTGCATCGCTTGGGGTAAGCGGTTCTCCAACTGTTTTATTTTTTCAGGATGGAAAACAAATCGGCGATGTTTTGTCTGGAGGGATTAAAAGAGCTGCAATTGAAAAGAATCTTAATGCTTTATTACCTGAACAAATAGTTGCATCTATTGCATCAAAAATAGTTCCCGCTGAACAGCGTTGTGATGTATTGATTATTGGCGGTGGTCCATCAGGTTTGGCTGCTGGAATTTATCTGGCACAGGCTAAAATTGATACGTTGATTGTGGATTCAGGTATGCCGGGAGGTCAAGTTTCAACAACGCATTTGGTTTCAAATTATCCCGGGTTTGCTGAACCTGTGAATGGGTATATGCTTACGCATTATATGACCGAGCAATGCAAAAATGCAGGTGTGCGCTTTAAACCTGCTGTTGATATTACCGATATTAATTTAAAAGAAAAAAAAATAATTGTTGATGGGTTTGAAACCATTCATGCAAAAAAAATAATAATCGCTACTGGCGCATCTCCTCGTTATCTGAATGTTCCCGGTGAAAAAGAATTAAAAGGGAAAGGCATCTCCTACTGCGCAACTTGCGATGCAAAATATTTTCAGGATAAAGAAGTAATTGTTATAGGAGGAGGAAATTCTGCTGTGGAAGAATCTGAATTTATCAGTAAATTTGCGAGTAAAATTACAGTTATTCAGAATCTGGAAAAGCTTACAGCAAACAAGGAGGCGTGTGATAAATTACTTGGGAATCCAAAGGTGAGCGCATTTTATAATTCAGAACCCCGTTCTTTTGAAAAAACAGGAGACAGAATAAAAGTTAAAGTTGAGGATGTCCGTAAAAAAGAATTTATCACTTATGAAGCAGACGGAGCTTTTGTCTTTGTAGGAATGAAGCCCAACACAGACATGATAAAAGATGAACTGGAAAAAGACAAATGGGGCTACATTAAAACAGATGAAGACATGCACACAAGCATTCAGGATGTTTTTGCGATAGGAGATTTAATCAGTAAAAAATACAGACAAATTACAACAGCAGTTAATGACGGTACTATTGCAGCTATTGTTGCAGCAAAGGAGCTGGAATAATCAATATTACCGGATTTTTTATTTTCTGGTTTGCGGAAGTTTTTATAAATTTTTGGAAATAGTTAAGGTTTCATAATTTCAGACTAATCCTTGAGAAAAAAAACGAAAAATATTATAACCTTTTTAATTCATAAACTTCTGCCATTTGTTTCATGTTGCAGCCTGCCTAGTCGAATTATTTACCTTTTAGTAAACAGGCAAGCTGTAACTTGCAACACTTTTATTAAAGTGAATAATTTATACACGACAAATGCAAAATCGTGTTGCTTGAATAATTGTCAAATATAGTAGTGTATAAAATGGGGGTAAAATTCAGGTAATTAAGTTACTGAACTTTGGCATGAAAAATATATATTTTATTTGTAAATAGAAACAATTGTTAACAGCAATCCATGCAAGAGATATTACGGTGCTCTGCACCTTGGATATTCTATCGCTTTTTAGTTTTACAAATATTATGCGGCTCTGCCGCTGCATTCCAAATATAGCAGCAGAGCTGCGATAACATTTGTAGCAGCAATAGCTGCGTTGTTTTCAAAGGTGCAGCGCACCGGAATATTATTATTTTGATTTCAGCCCTAATTTTTCATGAAAACAGAAAAAGCAAAAAATAATTTATAATTCTCTTGAAAATGGCTGCTAATATCATTTTTTAGCGAATTAATTTTTGCGAAAGTTCAGTTAAGATATAATTCAGCACATCTAAATTTCAAGCAAAATAAATTATTTTTTTTCGACATTATAAAATCGCTTACATTTGCAATAATATTTATTGATGTAAATCAAAATGATTGCAAGCGTATTAATAATAGATGACGAAGATAAGCTCCGTAACCTCTTATCACGGATTATTAAATCAGAAGGGTTTGATGTTTCTGAAGCTTCAGACTGTAAAACTGCTTTAAAAAAAGTTGACGTTTCTCACTATGATATTATCTTATGCGATGTTAAACTTCCTGATGGAAATGGTATAGACTTGATAAAGCAATTAAAGTCGAAAAGCAAAGAATCTGAAATAATATTATTAACCGCTTATGGTAATATTCCCGACGGTGTACAGGCAATAAAAAATGGTGCATTCGACTACATTGTAAAAGGAGATGATAATAATAAAATCATTCCTTTATTGCATAGAGCAAGTGAAAAAATACATTTACTAAAGCGAATAGAAACCCTTGAAAATAAAGTTAAGGAAAAATATTCTTTTGACGGCATTAGTTGTAAATCAAAGATAATTAAACAAGCCATTGAATTTGCTGAAAAGGTTGCAAATACGAATACATCTGTTTTACTTACCGGAGAAACCGGAACAGGAAAAGAGGTTTTTGCTCAATCAATTCACAATGAAAGTCCTTTTGCAAAGAATAATTTTGTTGCTTTAAATTGCAGTAATTTTAATAAAGATGTTTTAGAAAGCGAGTTGTTCGGGTACAAACAAGGTGCTTTTACCGGAGCTATAAAAGATAAAAAAGGTTTATTGGAAGAAGCAAATAACGGAACTTTGTTTTTAGATGAAATCGGGGATATGCCTTATGAATTGCAGGCAAAATTACTTAGGGTTATTGAAACCAATCAATTTATTAAATTAGGCGATACAAAAACAATTACTGCAAATTTTCGCTTGATTGCAGCAACAAACAAGAACCTGAAAAAAGAATGTGAAGAACAGCGTTTCCGGTCTGATTTATTTTACAGAATCAGTACATTTCATATTGACATACCGCCATTAAGAGAGCGAAAAGAAGATATTGAACCCCTTGCGGAATTTTTTGTAAAGCAATTTGCGGAGAAAACAAAAAAGAATATCAATTCAATTAATAAAGCGTATTTAAAAAAACTGTCGTTGTATCAGTGGCCCGGTAATATTCGTGAATTGAAAAATATAATAGAGCGCAGCGTAATACTTGAAAATAGCAATGAATTAACAGTAGATACTCTTCCAATTGATTTAACAATTATCAATAATGGTACTAATGAAACAAGCCAATTAGAACTTGCGGTAATTGAGAAAAACCACATTATTAAAGTCCTGAACCATGCTAAAGGAAATAAAGCTGAAACCGCACGGCTTTTAAATATTGCAGTTACAACTTTATACAGAAAATTAGAAGAATATAAAATTGAATAACCGTATCAAAACGCTATTATAACCCTTTCAAAATGCTATGTTAATTTTCTTCTTAAAAAATCAGTTTTCTTTTTAATTCACTCACTTTCAGTTTTCTTTATTATTTATTATTGTCAGGTATAAATTTTGGTAATTCCAAAAAAAATATATTTATGGAAACAAAAATTAAAAATACCCTGACAAAATGGTTTCCCGATGCCTTTTCTTCTTTCTCAGGTATTGATGACGCTTCCGATTACGAGGTTTTGAACTACTTTGCACAATCCACTCTCAATCTTCTTAAACAGAATCAGATTGAGCAATGCAGGGAGCATTTAAAAATTATCAATCTGCTTTATTCAGGTGGTACCTTACATGACAAGAATGCCATTGAAAACGAATTTTTGGCTATTCTCGTTTGTGCTGAAATGCCAACGCTGTTAAAAACGCATATTGATATGATGCCAAAAGAGCTCAGGGCTGTGTATTTGAAAACTATTTTGGAAAACTAACATTGAATTTTTATGAAAATTGTAATTGCCGGAGGTGGAGATATTGGTTTTTATCTCGCAAAATTATTAGAACAGGAATATAAAAATATAGTTTTAATTGATTCTCAAAAAGAGAATTTAAAAAGTGTTGAAACAAATCTTGGAATAGCAACAATACTGGGCGATTCCACAAGTTATAAAACTTTAAAGGATGCAGGGGTTGATTCCTGTAATTATTTTATTGGTTTTACTTCTTCGGAGTCTGTAAATATTTTATCCTGCATATTAGCAAAAAAGTTAGGAGCGAAACACACTGTGGCACGTATCAGCAATATGGAATATATCTTAAATAAAGATACACTGAATTTCAAAATTAATGGTATTGATGATATTATTTCGCCTGAATTTTTAGCGGCAAGAGAAATTGAACAAATTCTTAAAGAGCCATCATTAACAGAAAGTATTGAAATTGAAGACGGAAAACTAAAAGTAATTGGTTTACATCTTGATGAGAATTCTGGAATCGTTGGAAAGTCTTTAGCGGAATCCGCAAAATTCAATACTGATAATTCTTTCATGATTGCTGCCATTCACCGTTCAGGAAAAACAATTATTCCAAATGGTAAAACTATTTTTGAAACTGGAGATTATTTGTACTTTATTACTACCGATAAAACAGCAAGGCAAATTCTTGAATTTACAGGCAACCCTCTGATAGAAATTAAAAATATATTGATTGTAGGGGGCAGTCGGACGGGAGAATATATTGCCCACAGATTAAACAAAAATTTTAAAATAACTCTCATTGAAAAAGATCAGACAAAATGTAACGACCTTGCTTTACGCATAGAAAACATTCAGGTTGTTCATGGCGATTGTACCAATACAAAACTGCTCGAAGAAGAAAGAATTGGAAATTATAATGCCTTTGTATCTGTTACCGGAAATTCTGAAACAAACATTTTAAGTTGCATGGTTGCAAAACACCACAATGTTACAAAAACCATTGCTTTAATTGAAAATATTGGGCTTATTGATTATTCCCAAAATCTCGGAATAGATACGCTGCTTAATAAAAAACTTGCTGCCGCAAATTTCCTGTTTAAGAAAATTATTAGAGGCAATAAATTATCTTTTTTGTATGGGGTTGATGCTGAGATTATGGAATTCACACTTCATAATGATTCCGGTTTAATAAATAAACCGATAAAAGAACTCAATTTTCCTAAAAAAGCAATAATCAGTGGCGTAATTCGTAATGGGGAAGGGTATGTTACTCTAGGAGATTTTGAATTTAAGGCAAATGATAAAGTATTTGTGTTTTCTGACTCACAAAGCAGTAATAAGGTGGTGTCATTTTTCGAATAAAATATAAAACTTATGAAGTATAGAAAGATAGATACTTTTAAAATGATATTCCGTCAAATTGGGAGCCTTCTTATAATATTAGGAATTACGATGGTTGTGCCAACAATTGTATCATTAATTTATAGTGAGTATTATTCATTATTTGGCTTTGTAATTTCTGGTTTGATATGTTTGTTAATTGGAAGCTTACTTTATTACAGAATTAAATCAAACTATGAGCCACTTAAAAGACATGCACTTATAATCGCAGCGATGGGATGGTTGTCTATAGCTATTATGGGTTCTCTTCCTTTTATCATAATTGCCTATATTACTCCATTGGAAATTACCCAAGGATTTATTCCTGCCGGAGCAGATTACCAGTCAAGTCTTTTTTTCTTTAAGAATCCTTTGCATGCACTTTTTGAAAGCATGAGTGGTTTTACAACAACTGGTTTATCAATGGCTGTGCATGAGCCAAGTATTGGGAACGGACTTCTGTTTTACAGGCATTTTATTCAATGGCTTGGTGGTGCAGGATTTGTTGTTTTAACAATTTCAATTTTAAGACAGCCTAACGGAAAGATTTCCTATCTGCTTTATAACGCAGAATCAACAGGGGAAAGACTAAGAACTACAATAATTGAAACAGCTCGTTCCATTTGGAAAGTTTATATATTTTTAACTTTGTTTTGCTTCGTATTTTTGATAATGGGTATCTACTTTCTTTTACCAGAATATAGTTTATCAGATAATATATTTGATGCTATAAATCATGCAATGGCCGGAATGTCTACAGGTGGTTTTAGCACACTCGACAACAGTATTGCAGAATACCAAAGTCAAGGAGCTGAAATTTTACTTCTATTTCCAATGATATTAGGGGCATTGTCTTTGCCGTTTTATGTGAGGTTTTTTAACTTAAAGCAATACAATCAGCTTTGGAAAGATTTACAAACAAAATCTTTATTAATATTATTTGTAATTGGTAGTCTTGTATTATCATTCATGTTGTTCATTTCAGGCACCATTTCCGAACCAATCCGAGTAGGGATTTTTCAATTTGTTAGCGCACTTTCTACAACAGGCTGGCAAACATCCGATATTCATACGTGGGATAGTGCTTCTGTATTGTTTATTGTTATAACCGGAATGATTATTGGGGGTTCACTAGGGGCTACTGTAGGTGGAGTAAAAATTATCAGAGTACTCATCCTTTTTAAAGGTCTGTTCTGGAGAATAGGAGGTTACTTTAGGTCTGAAGAATCAGTTAATATTGCAACTGTGAATAACCAAAGACTTTTACCTGATGAAATGAACAAGGAGCTTGCTACTGTTTCAACCTTTATTTTTATATACTGCATTTTTCTTCTTCTGGGCACTGTAATAGGATACTATGCAATGGGTAACGGGTTTACAATAAAGGACGCATTGTTTGAATCAGCATCTGCTCAGGGAACGGTTGGTTTATCTTGCGGTATTACAATCCCTGAAATGTCTCCTATCCTTGAAGTAACATATATTTTTCAAATGTGGATTGGACGACTTGAAATAATCCCGATATTAGTTCTTTTCAGGGCAATTTTTTTTGGAACAAAACCTTTTCTTTCCTAATTTTGAAATTGAAAATGAAATCAAAATGCAATGAAAATTAAAACAAAACTATATCTCGCAATAGGTATTTTCAACATACTTATTCTTGTTTTGGCCATTGTCGGAACAGTTTCTATACAATCCATGAAAAGCGATACGGATAGTATTCTGAAAGCAAATTATAGCACTCTTGATTTTTGCAGAAACATGCTCAATGTTTTAGACAATGGTTTATCTAATAATAAAAACCTAACAGAATTTCAATCATGGCTTGATAAGCAACAAAAAAATATAACTGAAACCGGCGAATCAGATTTAACCAACTCTTTAATTCAACATTTTTCCGAATATAAATTAAATTTAGAAGATAAAAATATTGAAAAGAAAATAAGAAAAGATATTTCCCAAATAACATTACTTAACATGAACGCTATATCGTATAAAAGCGAAGTAGCTAAAATCACTTCCCATAAAGCTATTATCTGGATTTCTGTTACCGGAACAATCTTTTTAATAATATCTTTTGTTTTACTTTTTAATCTTCCTTCAGGCATAGCTCGTCCTGTTGAAATTTTGACAAATAGCGTGAAAGAAATAACGGCAAAAAATTATTCATTGAGGGTTGATTATAAAAATAAAGACGAATTTGGTTTACTCGCCGAATCATTTAATACAATGGCAGAGAAACTTGAAGAATATGAGAAAATAAACATCTCAAAAATATTGCATGAGAAAAAAAGAATTGATGCAATTATTAATAATATGCACGACCCTGTAATTGGCTTTGATGATAGCTTAAATATTCTTTTTATGAACACCGAAGCAAAATCAATATCAGGGCTGAAAGATACTGACATTATTGGAATGCAGGCAAAAGATATTGCATTGAAGAATGATTTTATCAGGTTTATAATTCAAGATTTATCAGTATCTGATTTAAAGGACAAAAAGAGTGAACCGATTAAAATATTTTCAGGAAATAAAGAATATTATTTTGAAAAAGAATTAATCAGAATCATTGATACATCGGCTCATGAACGGTTTACAAGCCATATCGGAGATGTAATAATTTTAAAAAACGTTACTGCTTTTAAAGAGCTTGATATTGCAAAAACAAATTTTATTGCAACCGTCTCACACGAAATGAAAACTCCGGTTTCTTCAATAAAAATGAGTACTCATTTATTAGAATCAACAAAAGCAGGTCATGTTACAGAAGAACAAAAAAATCTGATACTTGGTATTGACGAAGATTGTAACCGTTTATTGAAAATAATTAGTGAACTTCTAAAATTTACACAAGTTGAAACTGGAAATATTCAACTCACATTACAACAATGCAACCCTACAGAAATTGTACAATATTCACTTGACACGGTTAAATTACAGGCAGAGCAAAAAAATATTTCTTTAAATCTTATCATTTCAGAGCATTTACCAAAAATTAAAGCAGACAAAGAAAAAACAGCTTGGGTACTCATTAATCTTTTATCAAATGCAATCAGATATTCTCAAAATAAAAGTAACATAGATATTGAAGTTCGGGAAAGCGAATACAACGTATTATTTTCAGTTAAAGACAATGGAATAGGAATAGAATCACGTTATCTGAATAAGGTATTTGACAAATATTTTCAAATTCCTGATAGCGGAAAATCAGGAACAGGCTTAGGTCTTGCAATCAGTAAAGAGTTTATTGAAGCACAAGGTGGTAAAATTGGTGTGGAAAGCCATATAGGGCAAGGCAGTCGGTTCTATTTTTATTTGAAATCGAAATAATCGAAATATAATTTTTTGCAATTGAGAAAGGGGTCAACACAGAAGCGAAGCTATTTTTTGTATCAGTATTTCTTTGCTGAGAGGCTTTGTCAGATAATCATTGCATCCGGCAGAAAGAGCTTTGGTTTTATTTTCAGACATATTATATGCTGTTTGGGCTATAATAGGAATATTCATATTCGTGCTTCGGATAATACGCGCTGCTTCATATCCATCCATTACAGGCATTTTTATATCCATCAGAATTAAATCTGTTTCTTTGTGTAATTCGAGCAATTCAATGGCTTCTTTTCCATTTTTTGCCCACAAAACATTCATGTCCTGACAGGTCAGCAATTTTTTAATATATAGAAAATTTATTTCTTCGTCTTCAGCAACAATAATAGTTTTGCCTTTTATATCCTTGCTTTTTTCTGTTATTATTTTGCTTTCTTGAGCTTTGTTTTCAGTTTCAGGAACAGGCATATTTGTTGGAATGGAAAAATAGAAATCAGTTCCTTTTCCTTCTGCGCTGCTTAACCAGATATTTCCTCCCAAAGCTTCCACAAGCGATTTTGAAACAGAAAGACCAAGTCCGGTTCCTCCGTATATTTTTCCATTGGAGTTAGGAGCCTGCCAAAATCGGTTAAAAATATTTTTATGATTTTCCGGAGAAATTCCTATACCGGTATCTTTTACGAAAAAAATAAATTTGCCTTTTTCTTTCGTATAGCCAATACTTACCTTGCCTTCTGATGTAAATTTAATAGAATTTCCTGCAAGATTCATCAGAATCTGGCGCAATTTTACTTCATCGGTAATACAAAAGGATTCTGCATCCTGACAATATTTCTGAAGTTCAATTTCAATTTTTTTTGTTCGTGAAGCAGGTTCATAAAAACGAATCACATCCTCTAATAAATAATTAATATTGGTTTCCAGAAGCTGCACGGATACTTGTCCCGCTTCAATTTTGGAAATATCTATTACATCATTAATTATTGACAACAACTGATTGCCGCTTGATTGAATTAATTCTATAAATTCTTTTTTTTCCGTTGCAGAAAAACCCGGGTCTTTAAGCAATTCAGCAAAGCCTAAAATACCATTCATCGGGGTTCTGATTTCATGACTTATGTTCGCCAGAAATGCTGATTTCAACCTGTCTGATTCTTCTGTTTTTTCTTTTTCTTTTTTCAGTTCCTTGTTTATGTCTTCAATGCGATTGTAGCTTTCTTTCAATTCTTCATTTAATGAAAGATATTCTTCATTTTGCATTTTTAATTTTCGCTCTTTTTCTATTAAGTCTTTTTCGACTTTTTCTCTTATTTGAATTTCTATCACTAAATTTTCATTAATAGACTGTAATTCCTTTGTACGTTCCTGGACTTTTTGTTCAAGAATTGTATTCGTTTCTTCAAGTCGTATTTCAATTTTTTTCCTGTATCTGAAATAAAGAATTATTAAAAAATAAATGAAGCATATTAATACTGTTATTATAATAATTTTTAACTGGCTCTTCCAAATTGTTTGATACCATTCGGACGCTAACATATCAATTCCGCTGATTGCAATAATATTTCCTTTTGTATCAAGAATTGGAATAAAAGCAGAAATGAATGATCCCCATTTATCCGTATACGGACCTACAGAAACAGGGCGTTTGGTAAGAAAAGTTTGTTCCAGTTCCGGCGGATAATCTTCGTAAATTTCTCCGGGTTCAGCAAGCGGTTTGCTTTCTTTTTTCCTTTTAAACCGATCTGCTTCTGAATCGAGATAGAAAAAATATTTGTTGTCTTTTTTCCCAATTAAATAAATGTATCTGATATCGGGATGATGGTTTTGAATCCAAATGAAGCGATCTTTCAGTTGGTTGTAATATTCATTGGAATAATCTTTGGAAGTTGCTGTTAAATTTTCAATATAACTAGGGCGTAAAAAAGAGCTGATAACCTGAGACAATTGTATCTGGTCAATTTTTAAAACAGACCCAACATTTTTTCCTGTAATTGAAAACATAACAAATCCGCATAACAGAATTATTAAAATTCCGGTAAAAAGAAACCAGCGATATTTTGTTTTACTTTTCATGAATGCATTATAAAGCCAATAAAGGTAAACTTTCAAAAGTATTTAAACAAGCTTTTTAACAAAAAATATGAATTTTGAAAGTGTCAGAAATTTGAATATTTTTGTAAATTATTCATTTTCGAGAAATTGATTATTTATAAACAAAATGACTATTAAACTATTGTCCGTTATTTTTTTATTTTTCCTGGCAACAGTAGCTACAGGACAAAGCGAAAGAAAGGTTAGCTCTAAAAAAGACGATTCCGGAATGTCTAAAGTGGATATAGGAGGGAAGTATGGATATATTGATGATACAGGAACTGAAGTAATTCCATGTAAATACGATTACATAGGCCGTTGGTCGCATGGAAAAGCAAAAGTAAAAATAGGAGATTTTATTGGTTTTATTGATAAAAAAGGAAATGAATTTATCCCCATTAAATATATTAATATAGGAAGATTTAACAGAGGAATTGCTAAAGTTTTTATTTTTTCAATACCACAAGAAGAAGAGTCAGGCAGCAGTGAAATATTACGACCATCCTATTATCCAAAAGAAGAAGTGAATAAAAAGCCGGAACTTGTTAAGCTATATGGTCTAATTGATGAAGATGGGGAAGAAATTGTTCCGCCCAAATATCACCAGATAGGTCAGTTTAAAGAGGGCCGCGCGAAAGTTGTATTAAATAATAAAGTTGGTTTTATTAATAAAAAAGGAGATGAATTTGTTCCTTGTAAATATGATCAGATTGGTTCTTTTTTTGATGGATGGGCAAAGGTTACAATTAACTCTTTAGTTGGTTTTATTGATGAAGAAGGAAATGAAATTATTTCCCCGAGATATGACCATATAGGACGTTTTAACGATGGTCGCGCAAAAATTCGGTATAACGATTTGTGGGGTTTTATTGATGAAAAAGGAAACGAAGTAGTTCCTCCGAAATACGAAAATGTTCGAAATTTTAGTAAAGGTAAAGCAAAATTTTTTCTTAACGGATTAAAAGGTTTTGTTGACAAAAAAGGGAATGAAGTTTTGATTACAAAGCCAAATTAGTTTATTGCGTTGGGTTTTAAAATTTAGTTGGCAGTCTACAGTCTACAGTCTACAGTCTACAGTCTACAGTCGGCAGTCTACAGTCGTGCAGTCGGTAGTCTACATCTTCAAATTTTCAAATTAACTCATCTTCAAATCTTCAAATTAATTCATCTTCAAATTATTTAATTCTTAATTCGTAATTCAATAAATTTGTTGTATTTGTTATTTTTTTTATCTTCGACTTTTGAACCTCAAATTTTAAAGTATATGACAGATATAAAGACCTACATTGAATTGAATAAGCAGAGATTTTTAGATGAACTTTTTGAGTTAATCCGTATTCCTTCAATCAGCTCAAAGGAAGAGCACAAGCCGGATATGATTAAAACAGCGGAATTGCTTAAGAAAAAACTTATTGAAGCAGGGGTTGATAAAGCAGAAGTACTTCCCACTATAGGGAACCCGGTTGTTTATGCTGAAAAGATGATTAACCCATCCAAACCTACTATTCTGGTATATGGACATTATGATGTAATGCCGGCTGAACCCTTGGATCTATGGAAAACAAATGCGTTTGAGCCTGAAATCCGTGATGAAAAAATATGGGGTCGCGGCGCTGATGACGATAAAGGTCAGATGTGGATGCAGGTAAAAGCTTTTGAGTTTATGAGCAAAACAAATACATTGCCCTGTAATGTTAAGTTTATTCTTGAAGGCGAAGAAGAAAACGGATCAAAGGGACTCATTGATTTTTGTGCTAAAAATAAAGAATTGCTGAAAGCAGATATTATTCTTGTGTCTGACACGGGAATGATAGCGCAGGGTATCCCTTCTATTACTGTTGGTTTACGCGGTCTGTGCTATATGGAAGTTGAAGTTATAGGTCCAAATCGTGATTTGCATTCGGGTTTATTCGGAGGCGCAGTGGCTAATCCTGCAAACATTTTGACGAAATTAATAGCTTCTTTAACTGATGATAAAAATCAAATTACGATTAAAGGTTTTTACGACGATGTATTGAATGCAACTGAAAAGGAACGTCAGGAGTTAAATCGTGCGCCGTTCTCTCTTGATAATTACAAGAAAGCATTAGATATTGCCAATGTTTATGGAGAAGACGGTTATACTACTATTGAAAGGACGGGAATCAGACCTACATTGGATATAAATGGAATTTGGAGCGGATATATTGAACCGGGTGCTAAAACTGTTATTCCTTCTGTTGCTTCGGCAAAAATTTCTATGCGTTTAGTCCCGAATCAAGATCCTGAAAAAATTGCAGTGCTTTTTGAAAAACATTTCAGAGCAATTGCTCCTGATTGTGTGAAAGTAAATGTGAAATCATTGCATGGAGGTAACGCCTATGTCGCTCCTATTGATACTCCTGCTTTCGAAGCTGCCAGTTTAGCTATTGAAGAAGCTTTTGGCAAAAAACCTGTGCCGGTTCGCAGTGGTGGAAGTATCCCTATTATCGCAACCTTTGAACAAGTGCTGGGTATTAAATCACTCCTGCTTGGTTTTGGACTAGAGTCTGATGCCATTCATTCGCCTAATGAAAATTTTCCTTTATTTAATTTCTTTAAAGGAATTGAAACAATACCGGGATTTTACAGGCATTTCACGGAACTGATTGAAAAATTAAGAGGATAATTATGTTAGTCAGATTAATCGCAACCTGCAATCTGGGTTTCGTCGCCGCGGCGACTCCCTGCCTACCGTACAGGCAGGCGCTCAACCTGCGGTTAACCTGCAACATCAAATAACCTGCAACATTAATATAATATACTAGGTACACCTAAAATGAAAAAACTTTTATTATTATTTTTTTCGGGATTTACTTTTATTTCTCAGGCTCAGTTAGTAGATACTCTTCCCAATGTGTATAGAATTGACGGAGAGCATGGAAATATGTGGGCGTACTTAATTACGATGATGCAGCAGTCGGGAAGGGATTCCATTCCTCATGTAGATAGCACTTATACTTATAGTCTGATAATTCCCAAATGGTACACTGTAAGAGAAACCAATGAGAAAAATATTCTTGGTGGCACATTTCCCGCATTGAACAACATACAAAGTGCGTTAATTTTTAAAAGTTTTTTAAGAAAATTTGAAATCAGATCTTTTGAAGATTTTGAAAATTGGGTAATACTCGAAACGCAGATGGGGAAGCATCCTACATGGAGCAACACACATATTATTCTTGAAAAAAATGAAGATGATCTTTTTTCAGATATTGGTAAAGCGTACAGGGTAAAAATGGAGCGTCTTGGATTTTTTTATCGTTGCGAATATATTTTGGTTGAAACAAGTAAATCTTATGTATGGATAGATTTTACTTCCCCTGATGAGTCATTTGATGAAGATCTACTTAAGCTGAAAGAAATTTTAAAAACATTTAAAAAATTTTAATTGAGTCTACTCCGAAAATCCCATAAATTAAAATGATACTTTTCGGAGTGGATTCTTAATTCTTATTTTGATTTTCAATGAAGCATCTTACAAAAATTTCCGGATTTATAATACAAGAAGCAAAAGAAAAAGATATTGATTTGATATTACAATTTATCAAAGAACTTGCCCTTTATGAAAAGCTCTTTGATAAGGTTACTGCAAACATAGAAACTCTTCGGCAAAGTCTGTTCAGTGAAAGTAAAATTGCAGAGGCAGTTATTGGATATTATAACGATAGTCCTGTTGCCTTTGCAATATATTTTCATAATTTCTCAACCTTTGTCGGGAAAAAAGGGCTGTATCTGGAAGATCTTTATGTGAAGCCGGAAATGAGAGGGAAGGGTTTGGGAAAAGAAATGTTGCTATATTTAGTCAGGCTGGCAAAAGAAAGAGATTGTGGGAGGCTTGAATGGGCTGTGTTGGACTGGAACACTTCGGCTATTAATTTTTATAAAAGTCTTGGAGCGCAACCAATGGACGATTGGACGATTTTCAGGCTTGATGCAGATGCTATAAAAAAAATATCAGAGTAAACTTATTATAATAAAAGCATGAAAATAATTGTAACAGGAGGGGCTGGCTTTATTGGCAGCCATATTACAGATCGGCTACTTAAAGAAAAAAATCAGGTTCTCTGTATTGATAATTTTGATAATTTTTATGATATAAAAGAAAAGCAAAAAAACATTGAATCTCATTTAAAAAACAGAGATTATAAACTTGCAGAAGGCGATATCACAGATAAGAATTTTATATCAAAAACTATAAATGATTTTTTACCGGAAGCAATCATTCATCTTGCTGCTAAAACGGCTGTACGACCCTCTATTAATACTGCTGAGCTTTATTATCATTCAAATGTAACTGGAACCCTGAATCTTCTGGAGGCTATTAAAGATAAAAAAAATATAAAATTTATCTTTACTTCTTCTAGTTCTGTTTATGGGTTAAACACCAAAGTTCCGTTTGAAGAAAAAGACAGTATTTTGAACCCTGCATCTCCTTATGCTTCCACTAAAATTGCCGGCGAATCTTTATGTTTTTCGTATCATTATAATTATAAAATACCCGTAGTTATATTACGTCTGTTTTCTGTTTATGGAACCCGGCAACGACCCGATCTTGCTGTAAGAAAATTTATTGAACGTATTTGTAGGGGAGAAGAAATTTCTGTTTTCGGAGATGGAGGAACTTCGCGTGATTACACGCATGTTTATGATATTACCGATGGATTTTGTCGCGCGCTTGATTACACGAAAAAATCTTTTGATATATTTAATCTCGGCAATTCTGAGCCTGTAAAATTAATTGATCTAATTGGCATTATTCAGAAAGTTTCAGGAATAAAGCCACGCATCAGATACGAAAATTTTCAACAGGGAGATGTTCCAATAACCTATGCTGATATTTCCAAAGCAAGAAAAATTCTTGGTTATAAACCTACTGTTGAGTTAAAAACAGGAATCAGTGAAATGGTAGATTGGGTGCAGGGCAAGCTATGATGGCAGCGTTATTTTTCAAAAAAAAAGACCATCTGTAAGATGGTCTTTTTTCATAAATCATGGTTGTTCTTATTTAACCATTTTAGCTAAAGTAGCACCAGCTTTGAATTTAGCAACTTTTTTAGCAGCAATTTTAATAGCTTTGCCAGTACGTGGGTTGTGACCAGTTCTTGCAGCTCTTTTAGCTACTTTAAAAGTACCAAAACCAATCAAAGTAACGCTGTCACCTTTTTTCAAAGTTTTTGAAATTGCGTTAATTGTTGCACCAAGTGCTAATGCAGCATTAGCTTTTGTCAAACTGGTTTCTTTTGCGATTGAAGCAATAAGTTCTCCTTTGTTCATAATTTATAATTTTAAGTTAATAATATACAAAGGAAATAATTTCATAAATATAATCATAATAATTTGCAGTAATAGAGTACGATTTGTTAATAAATAGGCTAAATTGTTAATGAAACAGGGTGTTTTCGACCCTTTATCCCCCCTTAACCCCTATTTTTAGTATACATTTGGGATGATAATTTTTCTGAAAACACTAAAAAGTATTTTTTTTTTTATTCATATCAGAATGTTTTTTGTATTGACAGAATCAGGATTGAGAACCCTATTTACAAAACGAGCCATCATTTCTGATGACTCGTTTTAGTGGGTTGTACTGGATTCGAACCAGTGACCCCTACCCTGTCAAGGTAATGCTCTAAACCAACTGAGCTAACAACCCGATTTGATGCAAACATACGTAAAATGAAATTTCTTTCAAAATTTTTTTGTACGCTTTTTTTTGTTAATCAAATTACAAACCTACGAGGATAGCCTACTCGAAGACTCTAAAATTGCATCAAAATAAATTTATAAAATTTGGATTTAGGATTAGGAGCAAGATTAAGGATTAAAGATGCTTGCGGCAAAATCCTTAATCCTTTTCTTACTTCTAAATCCTTAATCTGTTATTAAATTTTCCTGCCCACAATCCTGTAAGGATAGCAAACGCACGAGTTTGCCCCCAATACCTCACAGGATTCCATCTTTCCTTAAAAAAGGATCTTATATTTTGGCTCATGAAATAGTATGCTATACATAATATATATATGTAAACAGATTGTTTTCCGGCAAATAATTTAAAAGAAAATTTTGAACACCGCATCAGTATTATAACCTGACAGCTTTTTCTATTAACATTCCCATGTTAATAAATTCAGGAATACTCTGAAAAAAGCAAGCTGATTAAAATATAATTTTACTTCAAAAAAAAGGAGTATTATGTTAGGATTTTTATTACAGATTCAGACCGGAGCAATACAAGATACTGTTCAGGATAGCATTGATAGAGTTAGTCAGGTTGTAACACAGGCAGCACCTGTTGTAACAGAACAATCCATGTCGCTGCTCGATCTTTTAATTAAAGGGGGAGTTGTAATGATTCCGATTCTTCTTTTATCTCTCCTTGCTTTTTATTTTTTTTTCGAAAGACTTATCGCAATTCGTAAAGCAGCAAAGAAGAATACTTCTTTCATGAATAATATCAGCAACATGATTTTGAATATGAAAATTGAAGAGGCTAAAATCCTTTGCTCTGCTACAAATACGCCTGTTTCAAGAATGATTTCCAAAGGTATCGAGCGCTTCGGAAAACCGATTAATGAAATTGAAAAATCAGTTGAAAGTGTAGGAAAATTTGAAATATCTAAATTGGAAAAAAACATGAAAATATTAGGTATTGTTGCCGGTATAGCTCCTATGCTCGGTTTTATCGGAACCATAATAGGTGTAATCAAAATTTTTTATAATATTTCTTTAGCGGACAATATCAGCATTGGTCTTATTGCAGGCGGTTTGTATGAGAAAATGATTACCAGTGCTTCGGGGCTTATTATTGGTGTGATTGCTTATGCAGGATATCATTACCTGAATATTTTGCTTGATAAAGTTATCTTTAATATGGAAGACAGCGCCATTGAGTTTATGGATCTTTTACAGAAAAAAGGGTAATCTCATATCACACAAAAATAAAAGCGACACGAATTTAGGTAAATAATGTTTATGAGGTTATGATTTATAGACACGAATTTCTCGAATTTATCACGAATTTAGGTAAATAATGTTTATGAGGTTATGATTTATAGACACGAATTTCTCGAATTAACACAAATAAATTGTTATGGAGTCAATAATTTATAAAGAAGAAGCTTACCAAATAATTGGTATTTGTATGGAGGTGCATCGAATTCTTGGGAAAGGGCATAGTGAAGTAGTTTATAAAGATGCTTTAGAATATGAATTTCAAAAAAATAATATTGAATATTCAAGAGAAAAACAATACAAAATAAAATATAAAGACATTTTATTACCTCATTATTATAATGCTGATTTCGTTGTATTCGATAAAATTATTCTTGAAATAAAAGCAATCGAATTACTAACAGACAGTCATCTTAAACAAACACTGAATTATCTTGCAGCATCCAGACTTAATTTAGGCTTATTGGTGAATTTTGGGCAAGACAGCCTAATTCATAAAAGAGTAATATTATGATAACCTGCTTGGAGTCTACAAGCTTGTCAATATCTTGCAGGTTTTTATTAATTAGTGTTTGTCCATAATGTCCGAGCATCGCATTAGCTGGCTCAAACAACCATCGGTTGGTTGCCCTGTTACACTCGAACATTCTGTCTTAAACACTGACAATATAGACTGACACTAATTAGTGATAATTCGTGTCAAAAAAGAAAATAGAATATATGTAAAAATTAGTTTTTTATTAAAGCGAATTAGTTTCTAAAATATGCGTATCATCAGTTAATAAATAAACCAATGAATTTAAGAAGAAATACACATTATACAGCAGAAGTTTATACAGGATCTTTAAATGATATCATGTTTTTTCTGCTGCTTTTTTTTCTGATTATATCAACGCTGGTAAATCCTTCTGTAATAAAGCTTCTTCTTCCGAATGCTCAGAAAACACAGACTATTGCAAAGCAACAGGTAACCCTGTCTATCACAAAAGAAAAAACGTACTTTATCAATAACGCACAGGTATCTATGGAGCAGTTGGAGGCAGAATTATCAGCTGCAACAAAAAATCTTGAGGATGCTACGATAATATTAAGGGTTGATAATTCGTTATCTGTACAAGACCTTGTTGATGTGCTTCAGATTGGTAATAAAATCAAGCTGAAAATGGTCTTAGCAACCAAAACTAACTCCAAAGAATGAATCACGATGTTGAAAATACAAATCGCCCGCTCGCTTTAATATTGACTTTGCTGAGTCATGGTGTTTTGCTTATACTGTTTTTATTTTTTTATATCACAACTCCTATTCCTCCCTATCCGGAAGGAGGAGGCTCCGGAATGGGCGTGAATTTTGGTCTTGCTGACGAAGGATATGGAGAAGAGCAACCCGAAAGGCTTATCCCTATTGATATTCACGATCCGGTTCATGAGCAGAAAAATGTAAAACCACAAACCACGAATACAGAGAATAATCTGTTGACGCAGAATTCTGAGAATACTGAAGCTATCAGAACAGAAGAAAATAAAAAAGAAAATAAGATTAAGAAAGAAAACGAAAAGGAAACAAATACGAATACAGAAGAGCGAAAAGAGGAAAAACAGGTAAATAAAAAAGCGCTATTTCCCGGTAGTGATAAAAACAACAACAGTAAAAACGAAGGAGATAAAAAAGGAACTAGTGGTGATCAAGGTAAGCCCGATGGAAATCCAAAAAATAAATTCAAATGGGGAGAAGGAAATGGATTGGGTCAGGGCAATGGAATCGGCGATGGTAAAGGTGACGGAACCGGCGATGGTGAAGGCGATGGAGATGGACCCGGTAAAAACAAAAAGGGCAAAGGGGATAAAGATAAAGGTGTTTCTTTCAACCTTGCAGGTCGTAAAGCTGAAAATTTACCACCTCCCTCATACGAAGACAATGATGAAGGAAAAGTTGTTGTTGAAGTTATTGTTGACAGAGATGGCAAAGTAACAAAAGTATCTGAAGGAAAGGGCTCTACTACTTCAAGCCGAACATTAATTAATGCTGCGCTTAAAGCTGCAAAAAAAGCAAAATTCAGCAAAAACTCCGATGCTGCAGAGTTCCAGAAAGGAACAATTACGTATCATTTTAAGCAATTGTAAAGGGGTTAATTGTTGAGGCAATTCTAATTCAATAAATACTATTTTAATTCAATTTCAAGCTTGAGCGCATTTTGAAAGCATAAGCTAATTTACAAATTCTTTGATAAGATGATATTTTTCTGGATGTACAAAAAAACAATTTCTAACACCATCATCTTTTAATCTCACAATACTTTTTACCTTTTTTAAGCCTTGTTCAGTATGGTTATAAAACTCATATCCATAAGAACTCATTATTTTTTCTAATTCAGATTCAATATTATTAAAAAGAGTTTCACAAATAATTATAGGTTTCATTTTAGTTAATACATCATTTGATTTCTCTAGAATCAGATGTTCGGTTCCCTCTGTATCCATTTTAATTAAGTCAATATTTGTTTCATTATTTTTTTCAACATATTGATTTAAGGTAGTTGTTTTAACATTCACGGGTATGAAATTTCTTCCGGTTGTTTTACTGCCTGCATTGCTTTCTCCCGCTAAATTATGTTCTAAATATTTATATTTTTTATTTTTTATTTCATAAAAAGTTATTTCTCCTTCTTTATGAGACAAAGCCAGAGATTCAATTTTTATATTTTTGAATTTGTTGATTTTGATATTCTCTCTGAAATAATATAGGGGTCCGGAAGCCGGTTCAAATCCTACAACTTTTATGTTTTTATTTTCCATTTCTGCAAGGAGTGAATAAAACCCAATATTCGCTCCAATATCATAAAAGACATTGATTTTTTTTATAAGTTTTAAAAAAATGTCTGTATACTCAAAATTTTTTAATCCCTCCCAAAATACCAAATGTGTTAAATAATTCGTCTGATTTGTTTTTATCTTTAATGTTTTTCCATCAGAATATTTTATTTTCAAGATCCCGGAAGGGGGTATCTTTATTTTATCGGGTAAAGCAAATCTCATTATCTTGCTTGCATTTCTAAGTATCGTATTTACACTACTGTTGTAAATAATTTTATACCCCAATTGTTTCATTTTTTATTTTATTTATTAGTTAAATCAAAGACGAATTTTCAAATTTGTTACAAAGTTATAAAACAATTCTAATTGTTTTACTCAACATAAGATATTAATTTAAATTTCGCTTAATATGTATGAGGCATTACAGAGCGATGCATTAAAAAAACATCAATTTCCAACAATAAAATGATAAAAGAAAACATTATTAAAAAGGCGATATTAATAGTAATGCTTATATTTGAACCCGGATTTGAGAATAAACTAAAAAGACTTATTTTTAAGAATAAATGATTTCCACAAAATTTATCAAATCATCACTTATTTATTCAATTATTGGAGCATTACCCCTTGCGTCCAGTTTTATTCTTCTTCCATTTTACACAAACCTTCTTTCTACCGATGATTTTGGGGTATTAATGATATACATTGTTTTTACAGCGCTTATTCAGATTATTGTCAACTTTGGGTTTGATAACTTTGTACCTATTAACTTCATAAATACATCTGACAACCCCCTTAATCAAAAAAACTATATTAGTACTGCTATTAACTCGCTTCTGATTATTGGTCTCTTTGTAATTGTTCTCGCATTTTTTGCTGGTGAGCCCTTTTTTAACGTTCTAAATAACATCCTCTATAAAGGAAAAAGCATTGATTTTTTCCCATGGGGTTTTATGGCTGTCATTACAGCATTTTTCAACAGTATGTATAAAACCTACACAAATCTTCTTGTTTACCAGCAAAGACCTGTCCGCTTTTTTTGGATAAATATTATTAATTTCTCACTTACAATTGGAATATCTGTTGCTGGGTTATATATTACTCCTTTTTCTCTTGCTGGTCCTATGTGGGGAAGGTTGTTATCCGGCTTTGTTATTTTCTTATTGTCTTATTTATTTTTTCTGAATGAATTTGGAATTATTTTTCATAAAAAATACCTGAAACCAATATTTCAATTTTGTTATCCCCTCTTTTTATATTTAGTAATATTATGGGTACTTGGGAATATTGACAGGTATATCATACTGTTTTTTATGAATAAAACAGAAGTTGGGATTTATGACTTTGCAATCAAATGTACATTATTGCTTGATTTTATTTTAAATGGTCTTGGAGCTGCTTTTCTTCCTAAAGTTTATGATTTATGGAAGAAGAATAATTTGACTGAAAGTACGCCTGAGGTTAATAGATATTATAATGGGTATACCGCAGTAATATTATTAATAATGCCTTTGTTCACTTTAGTAATTCCTTTGATAATTCCATTTTTCGTAAAAAATAATGCCTATTATCAGTCTTTCGATTTTCTGGCACTTTTAACGGTTGGGTTTGCTACTAGAGGTATTTACACAATGTTTATAGCTCCCGTTTTATATTTTAAGAAGACAAAGGTTTTACCTTTAATTTATTTCATTACCGCAATAATACAGGTAATTCTTAGTATAATTCTAATAAAACATTATGGATTAATTGGAGCTGTCTGGGCAGCTGTAATAACAAAACCGATTCAAGTATTATTTTTATTTTATGAAAGCAAAAAATTTTTCACTTTCAAATTTAATAAATTCAAAATTATATACCTGCCTTCGTTTTATATTCTTTTAGTTATTATAATGGAAATATTTATAGATCCGAAATTCAGAAATTGGTCTGCATTAATACAATTGGTAGTAATATCTCTGAGTGTATTATATATATATAGAAATGAATTTTCTTTATTGCTTGATTCTATAAAACAATTTACCCGAAAAAAATAAAACGAAATTAAGTTTTATTGCCCGTAATTAGAAATAAAATACTTTGCTAACAATCTTGTTTTTGAAAAATAAAAAAGTCTGCATACGACGAACATTCTCCATTTCCATTATATGAATACTTGTTCGGTATATGTTGAATAAGTTTGAATTGAGGGGCATTATTTTTTACCCATTTAGTGAAATTCCTATGCTTTACGTGAGGTTCAATATTATTGTTTTCATGATTATCCGAATCAGAAGAATAAACAATTGTAAATTTGTTTGAAGAGCTGAATACTTTTTTCATGTAATTAAAATACGTTTCATCTTCAACTAAATGGTAAATAACATCCAGACTTAATGTTAAGTCAGCGGTTTCAGAGGAATGATTTTCAATTAAATCAAACTGTTTTGAAGCATCTTTCTTATAGAGATTTCTACATAATGAAATAACTGTTTTACTTACATCATAACCGATATACGATTTGAAATTAAAATATTTGAGTTGATTCCCATCTCCACAACCGAATTCAATAACCGTAGAAATATCATTTTTATCAACAAAAGAATTTATAACTTCTGCTTTGAATTCAGCAAGTTTATTATAAGATCCGGCTCCGGAATTATCTCCATTTTTATATCTTTCTTCCCAGTATTTATCGGAAGTTGTAAAGTTTTTGGCTCCTTTTAATTGCCTGTATGTTTTCCATGCGAGTTCTCCAATTATTGGAATTTTTTTTATCTTTTTTTTAATCATCTTGTTTATTTTTTAAATCTGGCTTATGTCAAATTAATTATTTAATTTTCACGAAAGCTTAATATTATTATCAGTTGATCGAAATATTAATGTCTGAATTTATGAGTTCAAATTTAGTAATTTGTTTTTGTATTTAATAAATAAATATATTTCTATCGTTTAAAACATTACATAATTTTGGTTCTATATGCTTTTGTGTGGGTAAATTAACATTGCATATAATTTTGCGATTGTATAGTAAATATATTCCGGTGCGCTGCACCTTAACGTCTCATGGCTATTTATATTTTACAAATATTAAGCGGCTCTGCCGCTGAATCAATAATAGCAGCAGAGCTGCGATAACATTATTAGAAATATTTATTGTGTTGTATTATAAAGGTGCAGAGCACCGAAATATTATCTTTTTATAAATTTTTACCCACAGGATTTCATATAGAATCATAATTTTCAAAGAAGAAAAATGTGTTTTAAATTTCTATTCTTCATTACATAAAACGTATAAAGTGTTGTCAACTGAAATATAAAATATCAAAATATAATTAAATTTTGATGAATTTAAATTTTGTGAATTGACCTTTAATATTTGTAGTTAGAAAATATATGCCCGGAATCAAAAAAGATATTTCAATGCTATTATTTTTTTCTGGTAGTAATTGACCTCTTAACAGGGTTTGACCATAAATGTTCTGAATTATATATATCGCGTTGGAATTAATAATTTCAGAATCAATAAATAAAATATCGGAAACAGGATTTGGATGTATTGATATAGAATATTTTGTATTTGATGTGAAATCTTTACTAAGATACACTCCACATAATTTGTTGACGTCTGTATCATTTAAAGCACGATTCCAGTATCTAAATTCATCTAAACTTCCTTTAAAATAAAAGGGATTGCTATCCGACACATCTGTTTTACCTATTGAACCCAGATTTGAACTATAAGCAATATTACTTCCAGTACCTGAATATGTACCTTCATCGTCTTTGCAGTTAATATAAATACTCATATCTCCTGCCCCCCGAATTACCCCAACAACAAAATACCAAATACCTGCTTCAAATACCGTTGTCCCGGTTTTTGATCTTCTACAATTTGGTCCCGTACAACCCATTGTTCCTTCTCCAAAACTTATAGCCATTTGATGTGTCGTATGATCAAGACCAAACCATACTCCAAAGTAAGTATTTTCAGTAAAATCTGTAGTAAATATTTGATTATTTGTACCAACAAGATTATGATATTTCACGTAGAAAGCTATTGTAATTGGGAGTTGTGGTTTTAATTGCTGCTGATTAGGAAAATCAACATGACTACTTACACCATTAAAATAAAAAGCAGATTCTAAATTTCCCCCATATCCAATTGTTGGTAAAGCATAAAAAACAGTCCCATGAAAACCATTATCACTACTATCATTTGAATTACTATTAAAAGGATAATAAAGCAATAAACTATCATTTAGATTTTGTGCATCTAAAGTAAATGCATATAATGATAAAATAAGAATCCCAATATATTTTTTCATAATTTAGAAAATCAATATGCAATTTTTTTTCCCTGTTTAATCTTCCCTTATTTTTTAATCAACACAATTGTATTTTTTAAAATAATTTTTTAGCTGAGGTTGTTTAAAAGTAATCAGAAAATAAAATCTTGATATGCTCAAATCGATTGTTAAACATAAAGTTTATTGAAACAATACAAGTAATTTTGCTTACCTTGATATTATTATTTTTTTCTGAACTACTCCAGACTCACTTTCTAATTGTATTACGTATAATCCAACAGAAAATTCTTTTAGGTTTATTTCATAGGTATGTTTTCCTTGCTCCTGAATATTGCTTTGTAAGATTGTTTTTTTTCCGATGGGATCAATGATGGAGATTTTTATTTGTCCTGATTTATTAAGAAAGTACGAAATAAAAGCATCATGAATAGCTGGATTCGGATATACTGTAAAATAATTTTGAACTTCATTTTTCACAATAGTATTGCTGCCAATAATTAAATTCTGGCATAAGGTATTTGACTGTTGCAGCATATTATCAGATACAGTGAGGCAAACAGTGAACGTTCCTTCTTGTGTATAAATATGAGTAGGCGAAATCGTTGTTGAATCTACAATTTCATCACCAAAATCCCATAGATATTTTGAAGGATTACCAAATGCAGCACCTTGAAACTTCACAGGAAACTCATTGCTTTTTGATAAACTGTCTGTTAAAAAGATAAAATTACAGTTAAGGGAATCTGCTCCCGAGCTGACATTAATGACTTCGTTTTTATGACTGATACATCCATTCTGAAGATTTTTTATATTCAAATGAACATGAAAAAAGCCGGGTTCAGAATAAATATATACAGGATTTTGTTCATCAGAGTGACCTCCATCGCCAAAGTTCCAATGCCATTGATTAGGATTTCCAACAGATTGATCAATAAATTGAACAGCATTATTAGTTGTATCAACAATATATATGAAGTTTGCGTTACATGTATTATTACCGTTACCGATTAATAATTGCTGGCAGGAAATATCATAGCAGTTTGTTGTAGAACTCCACACGGATAAACAGATTTCGTACATGCCGGGAGATGTATAAATATGTGCGGGATTTTGATCCGTTGATGTTTCTCCATCTCCAAAGTTCCATAGAAAATTATTAAGATTTGCTCCTATAGACTGATTTGAAAAGTTTATAGTATTGCATGTTATGTCAGAATAGTAATTGAAATTTGCCTCACAATCATAAGAGGCATCAATAACAATGACTTGTTGAACAAAATCCATGCAACCGTTTATTTTATTGAATATTGTTAAGGATACAGTATATATACCAGAACTTGCATATTCATGTTGGGGGTTTTCTTCATAAGATATTGACGCATCACCGAAATTCCAGACCCAGTCAGTTGGATTTCCGGTTGAAAGGTTTGTGAAAGAAACAGTATTTCCGGAAATAGTAAAATCAAAAACAGCATTGCAACGGTTGGATGTGTCTCCAATTGCTATATCCGAACAAAATGTTGCCTGGCATAAATTAATTGTATCAAGAATTGTTAGGCAGACAAAAAATATTCCTGAATTCTGATAAGTATGAGAAGGATTTTGTTGATTTGAAACATTTCCGTCTCCAAATTCCCAAAAGTAAGCTGTATTCGATAAGTCAGGTACGCTAAAATTACAAGTCATCGCATTTACAACAGCAGTAAAAGAATCTAAATCCAAATAGTTTGTGTTTACAAATATTGTATCACTGTTGATACATCCGAAAATATCTGTTACCTGAACATAATATAAAGCGGTACTGTCAGCCATCTGAAATTGCCCTGTATTTCCTGTATTCCATAAATAAGATGCTCCAGAATTTCCTGCATCAAGATAGAATAATCCATTGTAGCAAACTGAAGTATCTGTGCCAAGATTTATAAGAGGTTTGCCATGAATATTAATTGTATGTGTTACAGTAAGAGCATTTCCGGAAGAGTAACAGGTTAGTGATACAGAATAAATTCCTTCCAGTTCATAAATATGTTCTGGGTTTAACAGGCTGGAGGTATTGTATACACCAGAGGCGGTATCTCCAAAACACCACAAAACAGAGTCTAAAGCGACGCTATCTGTTAAAGAGAATGACACAGGGTAGCCCTCACACGAGCCCTGACTTACAAAATCAACTTGTAAGGTCGACTGAACAAAGAGCGATTGTACGAAATTAACAAGACCAGCGGAGCTATGACTACCGTTAAGATAAACCGCATCATTTATGAAACTGCAAGACGCTCCTGATAAATTTGGATTTTCAATCACACCGAGAAAATCACTATCCCATTTAGCTATATAAATTTTATGATCAGGCCCCATTTGTAAAAAACCTGCATCGTATTGGGAATCCGGACCTGTCGCGTTACCAACAAGAGTTGCAGAAGATGCAATTACTGAAACAATATCTACAGATAAATCAAATTGCCATACTTTTGTTGTCATCCATTGCGTAGTATATAATTTAGTCCCATCTTGAGAAAATTCAACACCCCATGCCTTTGAATAGCCATTAATAGTACGGGGATTCGATACTTGTCCTGTTATATTATCAAAGTTGAAAATTTCAAATACACCCAAATCGTAAACACCTAAAGCAAGTCTGCTGCCATCTAAAGAAAATTTCATTTGACCCATGGCGTTATAAGTTCCATCATAACCTCCTGTGTGCGTTTGCCCGACATTACTTATAACAGGACTTGCAGATAGCCCGGATTCGGTTAAAAGGTAAGCATGAAAAGCATTTGAGTTATAAGCATGAGCCATAACCCAAATATCTGCGTTATTATTATGTTTTACGGCTGCTATCTTTTCTGTGGCAGGACTAATCAACAAAATATTTTTTATCGTTATATCGCCATATCCGTTTTGTAAAGTCATATCAACAACAGAATACCTGAACCCATTTGATGAGGCAAATTCTGAAACTGTGAAAATATAGTAAAGACTATTGTTACCCGGTTGTTTAACTATCAACGCTGTTGTTCCAGCTGTGAAATGTCCCATTAACCCTATTCCATTGGGCATAATCTGATGGTTTCGATTCCAAACTTTTTGTCCGTCTGTGTAAAACAACAAATTTCCATCTTCGTCAGATATAGCCGAACTGCAATCGGACGTGTTTATCTGTCCGTTTGTAAGTGCTACTGGTGCGCCATTATTAAAATCAAGTCCGGCATTTGCGCCAAAATACCATGTGTTTACTTGTTTTTGCGCAGAAGCAATATTTGCGAAAGCTAAAAGAATTAATAGGATAAAAAGATTCAGGGTTTTCATAAGAATATGGTTTAATTTTTATGCAAGTTAACTAAAATTTAACAAATAGAAAAGGATTTTCTCTTTTTTTAAGAGATTCGTTTAATCTTTTTCAATCCCTAATAATTGCTTATAAATTTTCTTATGAATCAAACCTATTTCAGAAGAAGTGAATTTTAGTTTAGAATCAGAAGCTATTTTTTCTCTATCCCATTCCTGTTGTATTAATTTGCCTGTTTTTTCAATAAAATCTTCTATAGTGTTTTGAGATAGAATGCCCGATTGGGAATTAATTAATTCCGGTATTGCAGCTACATCAGAGGCCAAAACGGGAATTCCGCATTGAAGGGCTTCGGCAATAACAATAGAGAAAGTTTCGTAGTCAGAGGCATGGATGAAAAAATCAGTTTGTTTAAAAATATCCTGAATTTCTTTTTTTGTTTTACGACCGTGATATTTTATTTTAATCAAAGGATTGAAAATTTTACTTTCGTAATTTTCTTGCTGGAAGCCAATCCCGATAACATTTAAAAAAATAGTTGTTTTATTTTCTTCTGAAAATTTATTTAAGGATTCAATAATTAAATCCAATCGTTTTGGAGATTGCCAGTTCGCGATACAGGTAAACCGATATTCATTCTCGTCTTTTTCATATCCGGAAAAACAAAAATCTTCTGAAACAACATTTGGAATAACTATAATATCCTTTTCAGGAATCAGATTACGAATCTTTTTTTTCAGAAATTCAGAAACAACAATAATCGAGGAAATTCTCGTGTAAGCATTTTTTGTGATATAAGAGAATATGTTTTTCTTTAAATGATTTTCGAGTCCGGACCAATGCTCTGTAAGAACCTGTGGGATATTATATTTTTTTGCAATAAAATCGCCTATTATTAAGGCAGGAAAAGAAACATGCGAATGAATAATATCTGGTTTGAATTCATGTATAATTTTTTTATTGAAAACAGACAGCCCTAATCTTTGCCATAAGTAAGGAATTATATAAAAAAATTTCCAGAAAACAGATTTGATTTCTTTTTTATAAACTTTCAAATTATCCTCAAAATATGTTTCATCTTTGCATTGAAAAAAACAATTTGAATGAATAATATTTATAAAAAGAACTCTTACTTCAACCCCTGATGCCGCAACTGCGCGTGCATGTTCCAGAATAAAAATACCCTTGTGCTGATTTTCTTTATGAGGAAACCAGGTTGTAACAAAAAGGATTTTGATATTTTCAGGGCTCATTTTTTCAAAATTCTATATGAGAAATTATGCAAATATAAGAAGGAATAAGGCAAAAGGCAAATTGAGTATAACCCAATACCATTTTATTTATACTGTAGCATCGCTCCATGGAGCGATGTTACCGTTTAAATAAAATGGTTTCAAAAAAGAAATTTAATAAAAAATATTTATTCCTTTCTAATGTTTATCTTTGGCAAAAAATAAATTGAACCGAAAAATATTTTTATTTTGAAGTATCAATGATTTCAACAAAGTTTATCAAATCTTCTATAGATAATTAATGATATTAATCTTTTAATTTTCATAAATTAAAAACTAACGTTTCGGACTTCGTAATATTCTGATTATTAACAACATAATGTTAATAAATACTTAAAAAAAAGGTTGCATATTTCGATGTAATTTA